>Ga0307513_10004661_pt1 | contig 18240 bp, 17 predicted proteins | sample 15_EM_MG_FD_202174 | JGI IMG/M metagenome (GOLD analysis project Ga0307513, IMG submission 202174) | Populus trichocarpa ectomycorrhiza microbial communities from riparian zone in the Pacific Northwest, United States - 15_EM | ecosystem: Host-associated > Plants > Roots > Unclassified | place... | reverse complement strand
AATCTGAATGAGGAGGACCCAAGCCAGGTCCATCCCTCCCCCTCCCATATAGAAACGACGTCCTCGTCGTCATGGACGAATCCAACCTAACGCCTTGAGGGCCCGACTGAGGTCTGATAGGCGAGGAAACAAAGGGTGTGTTTTTCGAAGCCTGAGGGTGAATCCGAGGTTTGGGAAATGAAGACGGGGGACACGAAGGTGGCAGTCGATAACGAGAATGTGAAGATCAAGAAAAAGGGATATCCTGGTGAAAGTGAGAGGAAACCCGGGCACGAAATTGTTTGGAACAACGTTGGAGGGAACTGAACGGGTTTAGCCCTGATGAACGAAGACCTGAGAAATCGCGAGGAGCATGTTGACAAGGAACAGAAGGAGTGGGGAATAGGGGTGCAATGGGAAGCGAGGTCGCGTCCTCAGCCCAATCGAGACGTGAAACCGGCAGAACCAGAGGCGGTGAGTCTGTGGCAACAGATGTTTGCATGTCGATATTGACAAGGGAAGGTGGGGAGGTTTGGGTAGAAGAGGATACCATCGGGGGCACGTAAGGCAGTTGTGATTGAACACCTATAGATATCGTCTCGGGGGTCGGCTGCTGGAACATACACCTCCGGTCGTAGGTGTGTCTGAGCATTTCCCATAACCACTTTTCGTTTTCTTCACCCTTATGGCGACCCTCCTCGAAAGCGGCAGTGTAGGCGGCGTCAACGTCGAGATCACGGAGGCAGTCCTCCTTCCCCTTCTTGTAACCCTGCTCGTATCCTACACCCTCTCCTTCATGATATCCTAACTTCTTCCCTTCGCTAACTGCACGCATGAAAAGCAACTTGAGGTTTTGCGCCTCTTTGGTTTGGGAGACGGCATCTAAAAATCGAAGTACGTCGGTGCCGTTAGCATTCTTAATGAAGAAGCTAAAGTCGAAAGTGGCGATGGGTGTATTTGAGTCGATAGGTTGTGCTGAGGTGGATGCTGTGTTTTGCGAGGGAGTACTGGTAATGGGAGCTGATGCTGGTGGTAGCAGAACGCTCGGTTGCTGTTGCTGTGGTTGCTTTTTCGCCGCGGTTCGCTTTTTTGTCAATGATGGCATGTTGTGAGACTCAGCGAGAGGCGGCGGATTTAAAAATAGCTGGGTGCGCGTGGTGGGTTCCAAAAACGCAGTGGATGCGACATGAAAATTCGGGGTGGACTCGAGGTAGCTGGGGGCAGAAATGCAGACGCAGATACGCAGACGCAGATACGCAGATGCAGAAATAACACGAGGAGCCAACGGGGCTCCTAAAGCGGCTCGAGAAGTTGAGCAGGACCAAAATAGCCCCACAGGCTGATGATGTGGCAGTGAAAAGCTGGCAGTGGTGAGATAAGGTGCACATTAAAGTTGCGAATCACACTCTCATCACCAAGATGGAGTAGGCTGGGGTGCCCTGAGCTGGTCACTGGCTCAGGCAAGCAGGTAGAAGTGGTGATGTGGTCTAACGACATACAGGAAGTGTCTACCATAGGTCACGTGGTCGTGGTAGGATCACCCTATCACAGCGTCGAATTCCCAGAATCCAAGTGCGACAGCAGCTCATGTTAAAGATGGTGGTGGGGGACTTGCAAGGTACCAGCGACGATGGAGGTAGGCAGAGGCATCAGAGTCATGGGCATGACCAAAGATGGGCAATACAGTGCCTGCACATGAGAGATGTAGAAGAGTGGGGTTGAAATATCAATAGGAAATGGAATGGAAGGGATAGATTTACTTGCGAATGATGACGTGCTGATCTGGCTGTTCATCTTCCTCCAGAACTGACGTGTCCAACCTCCAAGCCCTTGAGGACCTTGTGAGTGGGCGCGGGGATGAAGACAGCCGGCTTGTAGAGCGGATGAATCATGTAATGAGGGATATATTGCATGGTTGGCATTTCGATAAGTGAGGGCCATTTATAGATGGGTGCTTGTTACTTGAAGCATCTAGCTCGCTGGTGGATGGGTCGACAGCCTGGGAAGGATGATCAATTGTTTGGAGGAAGGCAAAATATTACACACAAACAAACACGACCCCGATTTCCACAAATGCAAGTAATTATAACCAGTTACCAGCACCTATCAAAGAGCAGTCCACCTTATCGAGAGAAATGATGGCGGTGCAACGCGAGACTGATGAATTATCCTCTCCCCAAACCCGCCGCCACTGTGCTCTCCTTACCTATCTTGGCCCCCACCAGCAAGCACCCTCCATCCTCTATTAAGCCGCCCAGCCCAATTTCCACCCCAAACACCCCAGATTCCAAGCAATGTCATCAAGTGCTTAGCATCGGAGGGTTTTGGGCGTCTTGCCATGGTCACTTGATGTGGACAGGTCGGTTCTGGGAGAACGTGAACAGATAGCTAGGGATGGAGGGGACAAGAGGCCGAGAAGTTCGTTTATGCCCTGGGGAAGGAAGCCGGAAATCATGCAGGCCTGCTCAATGTGGCCTCCTGAGGATTCTGTTTTATTGTCCATAATTATATCAGTCGCTTATCCTGTCAGTGTTTTTCTTCCACCAGGTTTTTCGCATTAAACCCATTATATGCACTGTATCGCAAGGCAACAACAGCAGGACAATCCATCCCATTTTTTGGACAGTTTTGGCTATTATCACCACTGCTGATCCCCTACGATTTATATTAAAAGCTTCACTTGGCCATACAAAGATATACTCATACGTGAGAGCGATCCGTATTGCCATTCTGACCATAAGTCTGCCCATTGTCCATATTCTAACCCCCTTTTTATCTCTGCTGCCCAGACATCACATCGTCGATCTCTGGCCATCTCTATGGCTCCGCAAACCCTTCCTCCCTCTCCCGCTGACACCATTCGAGTTCCTCACCATTTTTGCAGCTGCCACTATCTATTACATGAGCTTTTGTCCCTCACAGATTGGGCTGTCATTTCGCTGCCATCGTGCTCTGTATCCTGCGCTTAAAAGCTTGCCTCAGGTGTTCACGGTGTGTGTTTCATATTTGAGTCTGTTCTTTCGTAACACCTTGTTGAACTAAACCAAAATAGTTCACTCATCTCCCACCACTATCGACCGCCACATATTACACTCTCCCAATCTTCTCTTCTTGCTTGATCTCAATTGAATTCTGCACCCCCACTTCCTTCATACCGTCATTGTCATCACCGTGTTTAATGGGTTCCCTGGTAATCTCCTGATGAGTCCATCTCAACATGCCGTGAACCCACCAGGAACTCGATGACTGATCATTGATGGTTTGGCTCAATGGCATGGGGAAACACCAATTATTGTGACTCCTGGTCTTGCATGATTTTGTCTTGCTCCGGTTTTCAAACTTATCGCAGTTTGCTGGGCGATGTGAGTCTTAGTCACCTTACTTTTCTCTTTTTTTCTTTTTTTTCGTGCTTTCGTCATAGAGAATTTGAAGCTGTGCTGATGTTGATTATCACCCTTGCATTCTCCAGCTGACTTTTACAAGCATCAAGTTCACGAACGCAAGGGAAGACGCTCTCCAAGAGTTCGAGCGACAACATCGGGTCGAGTTTGAACAGGCACGAAAATCCGGCCAGAGAGTTGCAGAGAAGTACGTCACAAAGAAAGAGTATGTGGCTTCCTGTACAAGATGATTCTCTGTTAACGAATACCCCTCATTTCAGGAAGCGCCTTCGCAAACGAGGGTTAGAACCGCACCCTTCATGCTATAGGGTCGTTTTGCAGAAATGCTTAAACCACAGGAACATTGGTGTTGAGGAGTGTCGCCTCATCCTCTGAACGATTACAGGTCTAACATTTAATCAGGGATAATCAAATGGTTCAACTCACTCAGCCAGCGAATGAGCTTTTGATGCTTTTTGCCTTTCTATACCTGAAGGGCCCTCCAGACATCCGTGGGGAGAGTTTCGAAGTGCTTGCCGCAGTAGCCGAAGCAGTTGGACAGTATGAGGTATTCTCCTCGGCGGAAGTTTGCAATGAACGATTGGCATATGTTCTCTCATACCCTTCTTCACTTTTTTAGTCGACAACATCAGATTTTATAGGGAGTTTCTGCCTCAACATGTACCTGAGACTCTTGCCTATGCAGTCAAGCATGATTATCCTATGCTGATTAGCGCCACCCTGCTTCATGTTTCTCGACCTCCTTTTATCTCCATTCTGAAAAAGTTACCTCCATCTTTGATGGTTCCACGGGTGCGTTTTAAAATAAAATAAATTGCAAGGATTTCGTACTTGATTTCCGACATTTCTGAACAGGCCCGGTATCACGAAACCCGGACATCACATTGCAGAGACTTGGTCCTATATATCATGAACCTCCAGTATGGCACTGACAATAGCTGCAACTCGTCCCCACCCGCCTCCCACTATTCCGTATGTAATACCCATGTGGCTTCTCTCTGCGTATGCTAATTGAATGCCTGGAAGGAATCAACACGTTCTCGACCCTCTGTGATACTCTTCGGTTTCCCAACACCAAATATCCAACACCTCGTCTCAACTGTTGTCGACTCAACGGCTACAGTGGACAATCGATCCACCCCTTTATAGCAGAGGTAACGAAATTATGCGGAGATAAAATCGAAAAAATACCATCACTCGCTACATTCTTAGGCTTCAAGGCGTAGGATGTACTTCGAGATGACAATAGACAATAGCCTATAAATCTCTTTCCCTGTCCGGAATCCGTAGCACTCTGTCCACACATCTACCTAGCTCATTCCTTCCCTCCTGATATTCCCCCACCATTACTGTAGCAGATACTGCACCATTCAATTAGGACGTGAACTCAAACACCACGATAAATGATTTTTTTGTCCATATCGCGGGTTTCATACAACCTTATATACACACAAGCCGAAGTATTGTAACCGTGACGGGTTATGTAAATGGGCCGCGCATCGTAGCGGGGATACACTGGGATACGAGAATCCATCGTCTGCAGATATCTGACCCCAATCTGGCACTGCATTAATTTCTGAAATGTGATATCCACGATAGATGAAAGGATCATTGTTCGTTATATTGGTGATTGTGATGTTGAGGTCAGTGGGGCACTGTCTGAACGACACCAGCCATTATTCCACCGACAAATTCTGTAATGGATGATGGCAACGATGATGGCCTGGATGATGTTCAATTTCTTCTTGGTTGGGAAACATTCCCACTTTCTGGCCAACTTCCGCTTCACCCTCGGTACCATTGGTGTTCGATGAAAGCGCCGAGGAACGTGTCGTGGTTCTCCTGAGCGAACCCAATCTCCATCACGGTCGTTTCTACCTCAGTATCTGCAGCACTGACCACGAGTACTTTGTGCAGTTCTGGGTAAAATATGAGAAATTGTAATTCAGTGGAATCATGGTGTCACAACCATATTTCAGGCAATGAACAGCTGTAAAGCTATTGCAGGGAAAGAGTGAAGGAAACAAATTTTAAAGGGCAACCACAATAATTTTGACGTGGCTGTTCTGTGCATGTCCAATTGCAACCGAAGAACGAGAGACGGAATGGTGAAGGCGGGATGAATGAACCATTACAGGGACAATATTAGTCCTCCATGATAAGTATTCAACTAGACTTCGATAAGGCATCAAAAAGGACAATGCAATACTCATGCACGTATATCGAACCCAATATACCTTCCAGTCCTTGAAGATCCACATCGGGTGTTCAAGGTTCAAGACGATGCACAATTAGGTTTTGAGACCATTGAATCGACATGAGCCCGTTAACGAGAAAAGGAGAACCTGGAGGAAACGAGATTTAAGGCTGCAGAGTGTGATGAGGATGAACATCACGGCATATAATGACATGGAGGTGATAGGTGGAGGAATGCCGCATGCGAGAAAAAATGCAGCATGAAGAACAGATGGGCAAAGATCAAAGAGGGTCCTCATACAAGATGTGTGGTGCTTGCGTGAGTAGAGGAACCAAATTTGAGGCCATCCGCATACACAATTATTGGATAATTTCCCGTGCTTGAGAATGGGCACAAGGAAAAGACGAATGCACGGCTGGATATGAACAATAATATAAAAAAGGAGGGAAAAGCCAAGTCCAAAGGTGAATGCGTAATGGTGAAATGATTGAAAGGGGGAATTATGACGAAAGAATGTATGTAGATCGCGAAAATCACAATTGAGCCAGCGGACTTGAAAGATCGATATTCAATGTTCAGAAACAGAAAATGGCTTTGCGATAGTGTTTAAAGGTCCGGTCTGGTCCGGTCTTTCGACCCCCAGGGCAGTAGACCGAGACCGGGACCGGTCCACATCGGTTCAGAGACCACAAAAGACCGCACAAAACCGATGTAGACCAGTCTTGATCGGTTTTTTGCAGTCTTAGACCGGTCTGGACCGGAAATTTATTGCACGGTTAATATACTACATTTCTTACATTTATTTGTCAATAGGGATTGTTGACTGACATATTACCTTCAATATGAGCCCTGTAACATTGAAAATGGGGAAGAATTGAGTAAGATATGATTTATTTCCATCACATCTACTCTTTTTGTCCTATATTTTATAGTTTTGACCATAACATTGTCATATTTCAACCAATTTTTGATGGGTATAGGCTCAAATTGAAGGTGTTTATTAGGGGTATAAGTCTACCAGTTTAAACCGGTCTTAACCACAAAGACCGGTCTATCAAAACCGGTCTCTTTGCAGTCTTTTCCGGTCTTGGTCTTGTCTGGTCCTGGTCTTTTCCAGTCTCGGTCCGGTCCAGTCTCGGTCTTTTTCCAGTCTTGAGACTGGACCTTCAAACACTACTTTGCGAGACTGTTGAAAGTTTGAAAGAGCAAAGGGCTGCTGGAATGAGTGAATCTGGGGACTCACCTAGATGTGGTAGTCGACCCGGAAATGAGAAATCTGTCCAGAGTTCCTTCATTTACTGTCATGATGCTATTTCCCTCAATCAATTTGGTCTAAATAGGGTCCTAAAATCCGGGTAAGCATAAGAACATTGTTATCGTATATAAAAACGCCCCCCCCCTACCTGTTTCCAATGTAAATATGGGGATGTTAGACAGTTGTTCCAATGCATACGGTATGCTCCAGAAGGGAGGGATCGACACCATTGGCCTCGCATGATTAGCGAGGTGGTCGAAACAACCTGGAAGGCACAAGTAGTTAGATTACGCTGCATAACTTCTGAATACTTACATCTTTGCCATGTCCAGTCAATATCCCATCCATCCGTAATGTGAATTTGAATGGCGATGACGGTGGATGTTTTCGGTAACGCGATGCTGGCGGACTTCCGGTAGACCAGCGAGCAAGAGCAGTGGCATTGATCTGTAGCGTGATTAACATCCTGATAAAGGGCTCAGCAGGTTAGCATGCCAGATGTGCTGGTGGAAGGTGATGACGAAGTAAGATGGGCCGCAGTCTCCCACAATGGCCGATCGGACCTGTGAGTCACTTGGAGTGAGTTATATACCCCCCGCTGGAAAGTATATTGATGGATATTGGTGTACGACAATGGATACTGTCGGACATTAGTGGATATTGGTAGTTGTTGTTGGTTGTTGTTGGTTATTGTCGGACAGTACTAGATAATGGTATTCAGTGAGTTCCGATGGAGTTTGGCCCATCAATTTCCATTGTCGCCCATTGGCACCCATTGCAATTCAATGGGTTTCAGTGGGCCCGCCAGAGTATAGTTGACCCAATGGTGGCTTGGTTGACGATCAACACACACACACACACCTAGGGATTATCACGGGTTTCAAAACCCGTGCGGGTTATGGGTAGGGTACAGCAGGGTAAGGGTACGGGCTGGACTTTGTCGACCCTCTGAGGACCCGTACCCCTGGTGCGGGTTGGCGGTTTACCCACGGGTTTTTTCGGGGTTTGATTTGACATCAACCGTGGCCAAACACGGTTGATCTCGCTTTCCACCACTCCCACAACATCCCTCTCGAGCTAATGAATGCGGCAGGATACGGTAAAAGGTAACTAATTCATTTTTCAACCCTTTTACCATACGTATGCTAACCTCTTTCTTTCTTTTTAGGTCCGAAACTTACTGCTGCCACCTGGCCTCTCCCCTCCAACAGGGATGTAGGCCACCTGGCCACCCAACTCCGAGGTCGATGGATTCCGGGAAGGCGTATAAGTTGGGGGCAGGCAGGAAATATGAGGGGAGACCCATGGTGTGGGAGACCCGCGAGGTACGTGAGGAGACAAACCATAATTGGTTCGACTCCCTTTACTTACCTTCCCCGCTGCCTACTAACGTCGAAACGTGTTAGAACACACACCAATAAGCCCCACTGGTGGACTCCTACATCTGCAATGACCCACAGCGTCGACTTCCACGTTATCGACAACCCACGGCATCGACTTCCACGTCATCGACAACCTGCAGCACTGGCTGCCACGTTCTCGTCGAGCCACGGTATCGGCTGCCACATCGTCGATGGTCAACCGCCACACCATATCTGTTCCCCATTCCCACCCTCGCTGCCCACCCCCACAAGCTCTGGCGATGTGACAATGCTTTGCATTCACAATCGACATCAGACATCGGTGCATGGTCTGCGCCCCGGTTACTTCCACATGACCTTTTTAACCTCGCAAGCCTGCACGGCAGTGTCAATCGACACTCGCACTGCACTTGCGAGGTTTACCGGTCATTTTATGTGGGACACCCACAAATGGGTCTATGTACCCGTGGGTTTATGAAAACCCTTACCCCAACCCATCAAAACCCCCACCCTTGGTAGCGGGTACGGGTTTGGTCGGGTAAGGGTCCGGGTAGCCCTGAAATACCCCAGGGTTACCCGTGATAATCCCTACACACACCCATGAGTGAGTTTCGTCACTCGTCATTACCTCTCACCACCGTCATGTCCACCAACTTCACTGGTCCAGTCAATAGCCGCAAGAAGAAAAGCGAGCTACAAGACATCGCCTTAGCTCTCTCTTTGCAGGACACTGGAACTGTCAAGGACCTTGTGTCGAGCATCCAACAACACCTTACGGCACATCCAGAGCTTTCCGATCAGCCTCGTTTCCAGGGTCTATTTTCATATAGGCCTGATAGCATCCCTGCAAAAAATGAGTTAAAGTCAAGTGCCATCAAAGCTGCCGAAGATGCAGGTGAAGAAGCAAAGGTTGGGAAGGTTCCCACTGGGTATCTCCACATCTACTTTGTCCGTGTCTGTGCACTTACAATTCCTCTTCCTTTTAGCGCCCACAAAATGCTGCTTGACATGCAGGTGACTGTCGACCCTCCAGCACAGTTTACTCCGCTTCTCCCTGCTAATAACCATGCAAGTACCCTGCGCACAGCTTAGTCTGCTTCTTCATTATTCTCATGCTTCTCATTGTATCCGATAATCTAGAAGGTAATGAATCTGAGGAGAGTGGTGATGATGGCCACCATCAAATCGCGAGCGCTGCTGATGATATCGACACTGGGAATGTCCCGAATAGTCCGGTTTTAGAAAGAACTGATCTGGAGGAAGCGGCCAAGGGACGCAGTTCGTGCTTCTGATCTATTTTTCTTATGTGATGTTGACCTTTCGCAGTTCTCGTTACCTTCCAGTCTTCGGATTCTGCCGCGCATTCTCACGAGGCATGGATTGATCCACAGTCGGAATCCGAGGATGCTCCATTCATCTATGGAAAGGTGGGGGAAAATGGTGAACCAGAATACTATGCGCGCATTTCTGAATTCCTACCATATGCATTAGAAAATGCGTCGCCAATTAAAGGTCTGTCTATTCAGTAGTTACCCTGCGTACACTGTCGAATAATGAATTTCAACAGCTTCGAAAGGTCGCATCCTTCGTCCAGGACGTGACTCCGCTTCCACCCGAATCCATTTAGGTTCCATCGAGGACCTTTCTAAATTCACTGCGCCACAAACGAAGGCTCTCAAGATGCCCATGGTCAATGTCATTCCCCTCGATACTTCCAGTGGAGATTACTTCAAGTGCACTCTTTTTTTTAGACTCGATGGAACCGAAAATTCCAACTGTATGTTCGAAATCCTGTCTATTTGATCAAATCAGTTTACTATACTCGTTTAATAGCAAACTTCTTCAACCCCAAGCCCAGTAAAAGCGTCACGCAAGCACGCGTCGGGGTCCACCACGAAGAAATCCTCTGGTCAAGATGATGAGTCTTTTATCAACTTTCTCCGTGACCTTCTTGAGGTGGGAGACGACGTTCCAGGGCGTGCGGATAAAGTGGGAATAGCGCTCACCCGACATCTCAAACTAGAAGCCGCGTACGAAAAACTAACGGAAATGCAATGGCATCGGACTTGAGGTGGATTTAAAGTTCCCGAAGGTGTATCAAACAAAATATAATTTCATCTCGAAGCATTAACCATCCCTTATTGTAGGATATTCTCAATTTCCGGGCCGTGATTTCTCGAAGGAACAAGTCCAAACGGCATTTCGAACTATACCCAGCAAAGCCAACAGCGACGCAGAATGATTCAGCCGCATGAGTCCAGCAGACTTTACGCACTATGTTGAGGAAAAGGATGAGAAGGCAAGTCACACCTTTGACCATCAGGAAGGATCCTCAAAGAGAAAGCGCAGCAGTGATGATTCTAACCGTGGTCACTGCAAATCGAAAAAGTCTAAGGACAAGGGGAAGTCACGAGCAGTTGATTCAGAGGATTTGGACGATTAGTAGACAGTAATTTGTTTGTAAAATTGTCGAGACGATCAACTATTCCCCGAAAGGGTGAACCTTAAAATTTTTCGATCCAAGGAATGTGAAAGCGAGCCAGGCTCAACAAGCAGTATATTTCTTGCCCCCCACGTCGGTATACCTATGGACCCGTCATCTGTAAGTGATCTAATAACCGTGCTGGACATGGTCTTTCCTAGATCTCTGCCACTTTCTCGAGGTTTATGTACTGTGGTAACTCTCGCAAGCATCATTCCCCTCTTCCTTTTACACAAAAATCAACGCCGGCAACCTCGACAACCTGCACAGACTGCATGGATGAAAAGCATTACCAACCTTTTTTACGATGCACTGGGTGCTGGAGAAGACCCAGAAGTCAATATAATACTCCAGCCGGATGGAGAAGGACCCGAGATGGCTATTGCCCAGAACTTATCGAACAATCTGGAGGGGCTGTTCGAGTTCCTTGGATTAGAGACACCTGAGGGACCACATCCACACAACATTTTCCCCCTTCCTCATCTGATTCTCATAACACCGCGACTCAACTGTCTTATTTGTCCACCTGGTGAGATCCATGCCCTTTGTCGATGCGAAAAACCACAACGTGTTCATGTTCTCGGACCCAACTTCAAGTGGACCGATGGACATTTGTTCGTGGCTCATTGCCCTGGTTGCAGGAGTGACTATTATCCGGACAAATACACGTTCAATGTCGATGGACACAGGTGGCAGAAACTTGAGTATGAAACTGAATACCTTCGTGTTTCCAAGAGTGGTGTTTGGATGCATCGTCGAGTGGCTCTTGCACAAGAAAAGGCAATGAATAGGTTCCATGCAGGGTGGTCAAACTTTGGCAGTTGGCTGAATGACGTCCTCCACCCGGCCCATGCCGTGACAAACCGCCAATCCCAGCGCCTATTTTTGGAGCATTTCACCCGTCGACTCCTTCTTGCTCACGGAACAGGAAATATTTTCATCTGCGATGCTCATCCAGCTTCATCCACTTTTGCAGAGTGTGTACGTGATGCAATAGGTTGTGATGGAGGAGTAGTAACCGGTGCGCTCCATCATGGGTGTATCGAATGCACACACAAGAAGCGGTATCGTTCCGACCTTGAACGAGAGGGCGTCGAGCTCCAAGCGGGAAATGAGGCAGAGGTGGCCGGATTGGATGATGTTATAAACGCAGTACGTGGAGATTCATTGTCTCTACTTTATTTCTTCATTGATATGGGGGAGCAGGGAGCACTTGACGATGAAGCAAACCCATTACCAGAGAATATGCCTCAGATACCCGCACAACAAAATGCACCAGTGCTTGGTCAACCTCGTGGATATGTATGAATGGCCATAATGGATGGTAAAACCATTGGGCATCGAGTGAGTTTTAAATTCCAATGTCAATCTTTCACCGTTGATGTTTGTACATAGATTTGCTCGCTGGATACATGTAACCAACCACTCGTCAACTACAAGAACGGCAGATTCTGCAGCGACCACATCAACCTCAGGAATATCTGTGGTATTATTCCATGTGGCCGGCCAGTTTCAATGGCGGGATCTATGACTTGTAATGATCCTGTATACGAGGAGTGGTATCGCAAGTATTCGCAACACTTCATTCGACTTTCTTACCCAGGAGTTCGCAGAGTTATTCGACGCCAACAGGCAGAGGGCGAAGGACACCCTGTGCCTAATCAAGGTGCCCCTCGATTGAACGTCACGCAACAGTTACCTGCCCTTCAAGATACCCCCGGAAACGAAGTCATTCACACATTCCGGGCTCAGTCAGTGTACTGCCTTCAAACCATCCAATGGGCATGTGGTGTCCCAGTCAGGTGGGGAAAGTGCTACAAATCTGAAAGTTCCCCTCAAGTCCTCCAAATTCTTAATCGGGTTTGGGAGGGACAAGATGATCTACGACCCAGTTTTCTTGTTTATGATGATGCTTGTGATCTCCTTCGACACATCGTTACACAGGACGCCCAAAGTCTCTGGGTGAAGTCGACAAAGTTTGTCATTGATGCCTGGAATTATATTGGACATTGTGCCACGGACATTCTTTGCCATGTGTGGTGTAATCCAGCGCCGTCCAATGGATCTCAGCCCGATCTCATCATATCCGAGACAGACACCAATGGACATTCCCATCTCACACGCGCATTTAACACGGAAACAGAAGAGCAACTCAACGCCTGGCTGAACGGATTTGAAGCCCAACTACGACAGATGTCTGCGGTAAACTATGATTTTACTGTACATGCCCTGATGTTAGTCTACAAGGAGATGGTCGAAGAAAGGATAGAGCGGAAGGAACTGGGCCTCTCTGAGGAGTTCTGGGTCTGAAATGGTATGTCAAATTCACCCCTCTGATATCTATATTCCTGACTCACTGCAATGTAGCGACGCGATTTCTTTGGTGTCCTGGGGAACACAGCCACACCATATTGGGTGAAGCCAGGAAGTTATCCTTCTCTAAATCATTTCGGCTGTTAAATGAATAAAATCTGAGTTGGTAGACTGATAGATTATCATATTTAGATACTATACCAGCTTTCAGAATGTAACTGCAGTGTGGCTGGTTGACACTGTTTCACCTCTACTGACAGATACACAAAAACCACAAGTTGACAACTCACTGTTCATTCTGGCGCTTCGTACCAGTGAGGGTCAATGCACCTCAATGTTTACCACTGATTGTTGTTGAGCATCACTGATACTCAGTGATATTATAGTGAATTCCATTGCACTTCAGTGTGGTTTCCACCAATATTCAATGGAAATGGATGGAGATCAGTGCACATTGAGGGCATTTCCACCAGTTTTCAGTGGAATCTCCAATGGTAATCATTGTTGGTCACTAGTGGTAGGTGGCGTGTTCAATGGTAATCATTGTGGGTAAATGAAAATCGACTCAGGTCACTGGTAATCACTGTCTGAGGATGTCTGACCCAGCCACTCAACCACAATGTCATCCGATGAGTTCTATGTACCACACCAACAACCAATGGATAACACTGCCCTGTATTGGTGTTTAAACTGAATTTAGAGCTCCAATGATTCCCAGTGCCACTCAACAATCTCCATCACCTCCATTGATATTCAGTGCTTGTGAATGGAGCTACGCCATGGGCAGTGATTGGCAATGAACTTCATTAGGGGGCATTGAACCGATGGAAATCGACATTGGGAAACAATGGTTCTCATTGGAGGTGCCAGCAAAGGACATTGATTTTTAATGAAGGCCACCGAGGCTCACCATTGATTCCCGATGAGTTCCAATGGTTGTCATTGGGATCGGCTGATGTTTCCAGCTCCGGGCATATTACTGCTTGGAGTCAGCAAGCCACATGTACGCCGATAACATGATAACAGGTTGTCTCTTACCGTCAACATGGCAAATGACAACTCACAGAGTCCCAAAGTCTCCAAGAAGCTTTCCTAATTCCCAACGATAGCTGGTTAGGAGGGTGGAAGGGCGCTTTTGAACGAAATTGTGAATTAGGTATGATGGCATCAGATTAGATACTAGCAGAATTAGATGAGATCGGTAGATAGATCACCAATGTTCAACGTTCGATCAGACTCGGAAGACCCGGACACCTGCATTGGCCAACAAGTAGATTGAGTCATCGTCATCCTATGGGCTAATCAGTCAGCTTTGAGCTAAAAACATTATCAGTGTAGTTGCGCAGCAATCTACTTGAGCTCTCCCTGTTGGAAGTGACTCGAATAATCCGGCAACAGATCTACAGGATATGTTGAGGATACGCTGGAATATTCTAATTACTAATAATTATCGGATTTAGTATATTGTAGTACAATCTAGTTACTTTGTCTCTTAGCTGTCTGTAGGGCGAGGATAATAACAACGATATTCCCTGCGCATAACAACACCCCCAAAATCGGCAATGGAAATCGCTTCCTACAACATCCCGTCAACCAACTTATTGCTGTTTTCAATAATGTTGGCGACGCTGCCTTTTTGGGCCGAAATCAAAAAATTGAGAACCCGTCACTGTAAGCCTCATAAGTGTCTGGTCATATAGACACAATTGTAAGTGATTTAGAAAGGTACGATATAGGGCTACTAGAATATGTAAAAATCTAAAGAAATATTGAAGGTTTTTGAAGTAGGTAATTTGGGCCCAGGTACCCTGTTTGATCATGTAGCATAAGTTCGTCAATTTTGGTCATAAAAGCTTGCTTGTAGGTGATTTGGAAAGGTATAATGTAGCTCTACTAGAATATAAAATAAAATTGAGAAATATCCCCAGATAATTGAGTCAGGGAGTGATGAGCCCAGGTGCCCTGTTTCCCCCACTTTTCACCACATATCATATCAAGGAAAGGTCATATGGGCTGAGTTATAGTTGAATGGGGTCTAGGGAACATAAGGTGGACCACAAACCCTTGAAGGAGGACATAGGCTTAAGTAGTCGAGTTGATCCGTGGGGGATTGTGCCAGCTGGCACTGCTCACTGTGCTCAGAGGCGCTATGCACCTTCTAACATCGCATAATACCTCCATATATACCTAGAATAAATATAAGTGTGTTCTACATGAAACGGATGGCCTATATCAACTCTCCTTGCCATGCTATGTGGTGAAAAGTGGGGGAAACAGGGCACCTGGGCTCATCACTCCCTGACTCAATTATCTGGGGATATTTCTCAATTTTATTTTATATTCTAGTAGAGCTACATTATACCTTTCCAAATCACTTACAAGCAAGCTTGTATGACCAAAATTGACGAACTTATGCTACATGATCAAACAGGGTACCTGGGCCCAAATTACCTACTTCAAAAACCTTCAATATTTCTTTATATTTTTACATATTCTAGTAGCCCTATATCGTACCTTTCTAAATCACTTACAATTGTGTTTATACGACCAGAATTCGCAATCTTATGAGGCTTTCAATGACGGGTTCTCAATTTTTTGATTTCGGCCCAAAAAGGCAGCGTCGCCAACATTATTGCAAACAGCAATAAACAGTGCTGTAGTGCATGGTCCCCAATACAACCAAGGCGAGGTGGTAGTCATCGACATGGGTGCATTGGTAATCTCCCGAAGAAAATGGAATGCTATGTAATGCTCCAGATAAAAATCTTATCAGCTCCGTATGTCAGGAATCTACTTAAACTCTCTCCAAAGGTTCGCCTCATCAATTCGCAATGACGCTCATCTTCTACGCGCACTTCCAGAGAAAAGTAGTTTGGAAAGAAGCTTGAGGTTATCGCCCGCAGTGGACCAAATTTAGAGCAGCAAGCGGTTCGCGCCATTCTTGATGGGCGACGTCTTTTCAAGGTCGGATTTGATTCTTGCCGGCGAAACGGATATAGTCTGGTTGTAATCCAAATATACAGGTTCTTATTGAGAACGTGGAAAGGAGAAAAAACTGAAGATAAGTAAATTACGGTTTGTCTGAAAGATAAAGATGACGTGGTGGGAAATAACACATTGACCCACTCCGGATCACCCCACCAGAGACGACAACATCCTTATCGGCCGCCATCGAAACATAACACACTGATGGTAGTCACTAAAACCACCACCAACCCGCAATTTTGAACATATCCGCGTCCTGCCTCCCTCACAACATGAGTATGCAGGGAGGGGAAGAGGAACACGGATAATAAACTTCGGTTGGTGGTGGTGCGCATGAACTGGTATGTGCAAGTGATAACAAGGTTCATCGCTGGAAGCGGGTCGTGACCAGCAAAAAAAATGGACATGCTAACGTGCTAGGATGTAGCCTGATAGAAAACACATAACACGTTCGCGCAAGACGTTATTCATCGAGGACACGCGTGGGATCAACCATACGAAGGGAAAACCAAGGGAAAAAGTGAAAGGAGAAAGCTCACCAGCGCTTGCATGAAATGGATCCCCATTACATGCGTCTAAGTTTCGACCCAAATCCCTACATCCACATATCGAAAATAGTAAACGGCGCGGCACTAGAAAAGAGGATTTAATAAGTACAATGCGATTCAGGTAATATAAAGGGAGAAAAAGAACGGTGTTGTATATACACTCGCTTCAATAGTGCGAGAAGCCACGCCGTTATCACAAAGACATTTCGTCACATCCTGCATCAAACAATGCAAGGGCTAGTGGGGCCGTTTATATCAGCATCATGTGCGACCAATCTAGGAAGAACATACCAAGCGGTACACGACACCTCTGATAAAAACCCATCACAACCGATATGACCAACAGACCCAATACACTACCCGCAGTTTGCCCAAAATACTACTGGGCGCGGCGAATACCCAAAATACGAGAGAGCCAGCAGTTCATACGATAGATAGCGAACTGGTGGGAGACTCGCATGGCACCGATGTCGATGGAGGAAGGGGGCAGGCAGTGGTGTTGGAACCATAGGGATGGCGAAAGGTGGATGAAGCGGTATCTGCGCAGGAGACGGAGGAAAGCGGGGTTAGGATATAGTTAGTAAATGGAATGGAAGAAATGAACCTACTTGGGAAGGGCGAGGGTGGCAATGTCCGGGTGAGTACCTTTCATACGACCGCGAGAAGCCTTGGATATCGAGCGTAGGAGATTGGTAGGAACGATCATGGCCAAAGAGTGAGCGATTGGCCTGAGCAGGACCTGCATGCCATGATGCCATGACGATTCAGCTGCTCGTCTTCCTCCAGAACTGACGTGTCCATCTTCCAAGCACTTGATGACCTCTGGATTTTCCAGTAGAAGGTGGTGTGGGCTGAAAAGAGATGATAAGGGAACGGAGAGCAATTGCTGATCGTGGCCATGATGGGGGAGTTTTTGAACGTTTTTTTTGGGAGAGAGAGCGGGTGCGGCGACAAAGACGGCGGGCTTGGGGAGCGATGTAAAAAGAGTTGGCAATGTCATGGAGCGCAAACTTGAATCGCCGCACTCATGTTGTCTGTGGAGATGGGGTACGTAAGGTGAAGCTGCAAAGTGAAAACTGCGAGCAGCATACCTTGATCCTAACCTAGTGGCATCGCTCAAACTTGGCCCTGAAGTGAAGTCGTTTTTTTCTGGCCGCTCAGGATCAATAAGCGGATACCATATTGCCTCCCACGGGCACCCCCCGAATCGTGCCTTATTCCCCTCCTCCATTGTCGTCGACACGCGCGGCTTCCTCTTCACGATATTCACTTTCCACGAACGACTCGTCGCATAGAGTGGTCGCCACCCACAGCAGCCCTCTGCTTCCTTCAGCCGCAACTCCAAACACCTCTCACTCCTTTGCGTCATTTTCATCATCCTCGTACGACGTCGTTCGTCAGCTGACGCCCAAGTCTGTATTGGCCTATCCCAGTTACAAGATCTGGCGAATGGAATCAATTCCTCGAATGAAGATGAAGACGATATTCAGTGGCGGCTCTGGTGTTCGAGATGGAGCGTACACAGTAGTGGGATTGACAAGGACGGTGAGGAGGCGGCTGCATACAAGGCTGCGTTGGGTCAGGTAGGCATCGCCCACAGGAGAGTATGGAGAGTTAGGACGGGGCGGGTGGAAGGCTTGATGTAAGTGGATTGGGTGGGGATTAATGTTACGCGGCTATACTTGATTGGGCTCTCTTTTAACTTGCCTCTATTTCGCA
>Ga0307513_10004660_pt1 | contig 18247 bp, 21 predicted proteins | sample 15_EM_MG_FD_202174 | JGI IMG/M metagenome (GOLD analysis project Ga0307513, IMG submission 202174) | Populus trichocarpa ectomycorrhiza microbial communities from riparian zone in the Pacific Northwest, United States - 15_EM | ecosystem: Host-associated > Plants > Roots > Unclassified | place... | reverse complement strand
AGCTCAGAAGGCTTAGTAAGACTGGCCACAGAAGGCCACACTGTATAAGGAAGCATATTGAATGGCTGCATGAGTCAGCAGCCCTGTCGTCATAGTTGACATCATAGTCTTGGTAATGCTGAGTAAGCCATGAAGGCTGTGTTGACTGGGGAGGCCGAGAAGGCCGTAGTGCCCAGGAATGCCGCAATAAGGTCTCTTTGTTGGCAACTTGCCACCTCTTAGTGGTAATGGTATCGAAAATGTAAGGAAAAAAGGATGAAAAATAGAGGTAAAAGTAACTTTTGTTACAAGGGGTATGAGCACGAGCATCAGTGACCCATGATATGCACGCGCTTGGTTTCGCATGGTGCGGTTCCAGATCCGGATTGGGCTCGCAGCATGTCAGTCCAGGAAGGGAGATGGGTCCAGCACGCACCACATATAATATGGATAATAGCAAGTGGTTTGATCAGAATCGGGGACTCAGCGCGCTTTCAAGGAGCTCGGAGCTCGAATGCCTTCCCATTGTTGCTGTGAGAACTGAGAATCATATCATTTCCTTCTGTGTCACTTGTGTTGTCACTTGAGGGCCGCCATATCTGTATTACCGTGCTGCCATACATCTTCAGCTGGCAACTTAGCTTTCATTGTTCACTGACTGTGTCAACCCACTACAACTATGTTCACTGTTTTTGAGAGCGCACTCCCCTTGTACTACTTCCAAATTGACTAGTTTATATAGTTTATGTCTGTGTGACGGTCTCAGCAGGGGTGTGTAACTGGATTGAATGGGCCATGCAATATTGAATGAAGTACACAGAATAAACGCTTTCCTATCAAATTACGTACACTGCCAGTTGCTCATACAGAATTTACGTGGATCCAAATCAATTGCGTCATAAGGAGTCCACCTGTTGTAGTGTTCTGGCATCCCACAGCTAGAGGACATGGAGGATAACATTGGAGGGACCCAATAACCTTATGCATTTCTTTTCCATCCATTCGGACACGAAGAGCTTCTCAATCCTGGTGCATGTCAGCACATACTTTGAGAGGTATGTTGCCCATTGTGGCTCCTGATGACAGATAATCTGAGGGAGGACTGCATATAGATGCAAACAGAGAGGGCTAAATGAATCATGCAGTGTATTGATGGCTGTCCGGCCAAAATAATTTGCCTCAATATGTAGCGCTTCCAGAGCAGGGGTCACGAGCCTGGTGAAGAGCTTTGATGGCAAGCTCCCACGAACTCTGAGGGTCTGTAGGTGCTGAAACGGTGGTGCTGGTTCGGTGTGTAGATACGATCGAGGCTGGTCCATATACGTGGTAAATAGAGTGAGATCTCGGAGCGCAGGAAATAGTGAGAGCGTGTATACGTCATGCGATAGCCACTCATAACGTTCCCCAAGGGAGAGGGTAGTGACATGTGCAAGGTTTGTCCCCCAGAGAGGAGGATAGGATTCAAAACCCAACATTTCTACTTTCTCAAGCACAGGGCAGTTTGGAAATTCGGTTCCATCTGTTGGATCCTTAAGGTCACTGAGAGAGATGTCGCAGCGACGGTAGTTCCTTGGGAAGCAGAGCGATAATCGTCCCGGCACGCACATTACTCAATGGTGAATGACACCATATAAGCGAGGTACATCTCTCAGAACCCCTGTATTTGGGATTGCTCAATGCTCGCATAGGTCCAGCGAGGAGATCATCATAAGCTGGACCAACAACAGATATACGAATGCAGAGTGGAAGTGAACTACTCCGACGGAGACATTGCTCGGTGAAACTGTTGGCTTGCTCGACTGATCGTTGCCGAAAGTGCGTGAAAAATGCAGTATCAAAGGATAGAGTCGTCCACAGAGAGGCATCATTGACCGCTGCATAGTAGAGCCATTTTGAGGCAAGAAGCAGGTGTCGAAGAGCAAGGGGCCCATCACTGCAGAGATGACAGAGTATCTTGCTGAGTATACCAGATGTCATTCGCGATAAGTGGTCAGTGTCAAGGAAGTCACCGAGCTGAAAATCCGATTGAGACATGAATACAGAATCTGGTTGTAATCTGGTTGTAGTAGATGTGTTTCGGCTGGAAGGCTTCCATGTTCCCTCGCGTTGTTCGAGCCATCCAGCCAATTTGATCCGAGCAGTAAGCATTGTGGATGTTGAGACACTTGACATGAACGTCGAAGTGCGCTCGAGACCATTGTTCGTGATGTTATAGAGATCCTGAACATGTTTGAATGTACTCTCGAGTTTCTTGAGGCATGCCCGTAATTCAAACTGCATGCTCTGGAGGTTGGATACGAGATCGGCGACCTTGGATGGCGAGAAGTTGTGCCTGAGTATCGCTTGTACATATGCCAGCGAGTTCTCATTAGCAGGCAGAGCGACAGACTCTAAATTCGACTTCTCCGACTCAGCGCGATCCGTGAGCCGCTCGAGGATGGCATAAGTCTCGTCAAGAGCGCTACAAAGGGTTCGAATTGCTCTCTTCCCACGCTTACTGGCATGTCGTGAGTGCCACTTCAAGTGAGACTAACGAGACAGAACCTACTCTTGAAGAAGTTTCTTAAATGCGCGGTCCTTGGTATTGGTGGCCAAGAGTTCAAGTGTACTGTGAATTTGATCTATTTGTCTGTCAAGTTGTTCAAGATCCCACTCGAGGGCCCGTAGTTCATTGGCAGCCTCGCGATGAGCGGTGATGGTCTTATCGATCAAGCCAGCGGCACCAGCGACGAGCTTTATCGCCAAAGTGAGGAGGGAAATGATTCCTGTGGTCAGGCTCAATGGATCTGCCATGTGGAGTGACCGATGAGGATAGGAGGGTTGAGGCCGCAATCGTTGGGAGGTCTGACCACCCGACTCCAAATATTTGGCCCCAGCACCGCCTCGCTAGGCGCCCTGACCACGCCCCAGACCGTGGTACTGGTCTCCACAAATTTGAAAACCGATTGACAGGAGAACAGTATTAATGACTATGACCAATAGGGACATATCGGTCATTCTCAAGCTGGAGTGGTGTGCAAAGAGGCCCTATTTTGTACGGGGTGTGTAACTGTGTTCACACATCGTGTAGGTGAGCAGGAGGAACATATATTCAGACAGGTCCTACAACAAAGTGAAGAGGCAAAGTGGTCTACTAGTGCTACATGCGTATCGTAAGGTGAGAATGAGACGTAAGAAAGAGGGGAGAGATAACACAGGAAGTAAAGAAAACAGAAAGCGAGTTCGTTGCAAACGATGACATAGAGAAGTGAGAACGAAAAAGAGCAACAAAGCTAACTAAACTAGGCAATCACGATACGTGTATAACCCGATTCATGTCATCAACCGTATCGATTTCGTGAAAATATCCGAGGACGTCAGGCCCCCTTCGTAATCGTGGCCGTTCGTAGGCCGTTGGATTGGATCCTCAACTTGACGACTTTCTCCAACGCGCTCTTGATGAGCGACCCGCTTTTGGGTATGCCTCGCCTGTGGCCTCATTCCATGGGCACTTCGGGACTCGCATCTATCTCTAATGCCTTTGTTATGCACGCGCTGTTGCAGAAGAGATGGCGCGTGAGGTAGTCTCAGCGGCGGGGGAATGTATCACGGCAGCCAGGATGAGGGCACGGGATGGGCTTGTCATGATAACGCCGATTGGCGTCATTGAGACGTGGGAATGTGTGCTGACACACTGTACGGATGAAGTCGTCGGCAGTCTAGAACGCGGCCTGTCGCCAATCACTATTCGGGACGAAGTCGTCTGAAGGAGACCCAATAATGGCTCTCTGACCTGCTCCGGCTCCCATCAATATGCCCCAGGCCCAATATGATCGAAACCAATGAGTCCTGGAATGCTTGAGGGGCATCGGAGCAGGCGGACCGGCGCGGGGGAGAAGGGTGACAACGGAGGGGGCCGCAGGATGTGTTGAACGTCTTCCATATGGTGTCGTTGCGGATTTCCATCGCCTGCAAAGGACTGGAAGGAAGGAAGCTTCAGAGTCGGACACACCCTCTGCAGACCTGAGGAGACAGACATGCTGGATGTGCTGTGGCCTCGGCGGGGTTGAGTTGAAGGATGGGTAGCTGGTGGCGGGTGGCGACGGGCTCAAGGAAACAAGAGATCACTGGCCATGTAGGCGCGTCTAGGGAACGGATGTCGGAGAAGCCGTGTGAGGGGTTCGTCGTCGTTTGAGGGTGAGAGCGGGCTCAGCGGCGTTCGACGTTGCGGCCTCAGAAAAGCCTGAGCAAGAACCTAGAGCGACCACAAGGAAAAGTAAGAAGGAAGAGGAACAAAAAGGTAGCGAAGTTACCGTCAACGAGCGGTCGGGAGGCTAGCACGGTTTTGGAGACCCTTTCGCATGTTTCGGCGTCAAGGCGCTGACAAAGGTATCGTTGATGAGAAGGGCGTTTTATGGGTGGAAGGCGCGGAGAGATTGAAGGAAATGTTGAGGACACTGCCAGTTCTGGGCTCACCACTGCAACTGGTGCTCCTCTAACCACGAGCGTCCCAGAAGTGGAGTGGAAAGATGGTGGCAGCAGCGGCGAGAAAGTGCGACGTGCTTTGTTTGAAACTTAAGCCACTCGCTCGATAGGAATATAGTATCTCCCTTCTGCCAATTGATTTCAGCGTTGACATATTGAGCAAGTGACAAATATTATATCAACCGACGGGGTATCGAATGCATGGGCTATACCATCTCACTCATTTAGTCGACTGTCAAGCACCCGCCTTGCAACCCTATCACTCGCCAAATTTACAACAACACATTGTATGCACACTCGCCATGAACACCTTTCCACCGCCCCAGCGACCACCAGTCCACGAGCAGATATGGCAGCTACCGTTGCCGGGAACATACAAGACTATTGCTAGCACGAGCACGAGCATCGGTGACCCGTGATACACACGCGCTCGGTCTCGCGTGGTTCGGTTCCAGTCCCGCACTGCGGTGGCTCAGGCTACACAGTCGTAGCGTATCGGTCTGGGAAGGGGGATGAGCTCAGCACCCATTACATATACTCTGAATAACAGCAAGCTGGTTGAGTAGAACCGGAAACCCAGCGCGCTTTCCAGGAGCGAGGAGTCGCGAACGGATTCCTGTATTGGCATTTCTACCTTTGGTCGCCTACTAATCCTCCCTCCCCTCAGGTTCGTCAAATGCTCCGGATCATGCACTGAATACCTATTCCATTTTGCAAGCAAGCACGATGGTGGTGGAGATGGTGGAGTGGGAGAAAGTGACTCTCCGGTATGATGGAGCAATACACCCAGGCGAACAACGCCGCCATGCTGGATACTCTCGCGTGACCGCCACAACCGCCGTCAAGACCACAGCACCAGAACGGCCAAGACCAGCATCCGATTTTGGCGGCGGACCCAAATGCCCCACCCGGACCGCACAGCAAGGTCGCCGCCCCGAATTTTAACTTCAAATGGAGTACTGTCCTTGCGGGAACGTGCGAGGGTGTCAAGAGAAGACATAACGCGGCTCGGGAATGACCCACGTCGGTGCACAAAAAAGGACATCGTGGTGTGCGGCCTATTGCGACTTCAGAAGGGACTATGAGAGTAGAAGGACCTATCACAACATGAATGAGCCTGCTGTGGGAAGAAAGGAGACAGCACACTGCGCGGGAGGCGTACCTGATCCTAGTTTTCTTGTTTCATATTCGAGGCTCGAATCGCTTCATATGGACGCCGGCAGAACCGAGAATCAGATCATTTCCTCCCGTGTGTTGTCGCTTGAGGACAGACACATCCGTACTACTGTTCTGCCTTCTTCTTCAACTGTCTGTTTCTTCAACTATGATTATTGTTTTGAGAGAACATTCCATCCATGCTTCTTCCAAATTGACTAGTTTATATAGTTTATATAGGGAACTCTATGGTGGTCCCAGTCAGGGTGTGCCGCAGGATTGAACGAGTGTAATGTTGAATGAAGGACACAGAATAGCCGCATTCCTTATCAAAGCTATGTACAAAATCAAGGTCCATACAAAATATAGATCAATTGCGTCATATGGAGTTGAACCTTCCTGTCGTGGACCAGCATGCTGTAGCTACAACACGTGGAGAACAACGTTAGAGCCACCCAAGAATGACATGCATTCCTCTTCCATCCATTTGGATACGAATAGTGTCTCAATCCTGGTGCACTTCTGCACAAGCATTGAAAGGTTTGTTGCCCATTGTGGCTCTGCATGAGTGACGCGCTCTGGGAGGAGTGAATATAAATGCAAACAGAGAGAATTAAATGAATCATGCAGTGTACTGGTGGATGTCCATCCAGAATCATTTGCTTCGATATGCAGCGCTTTCAGAGCAGGGGCCACAAGGTTGGTGAGAATCTCCGGTGGCAAGTACCCACGAACTCTGAGGGCTTGTAGGCGTTCAAACCGTGGTGCTATATTGGGCTTTCCACGCACCCGAACCGGGCCTGACCCCGTGGTAAATAGAGTGAGATCTTGGAGCGCAGGAAATTGTGAGAGTATGGCTGTGTCACTAACTTGCCAACTATTAGAATTCCCAAAGGAGGTGGTAGTGACCTGTGCAAGGTTTGTCCCCCAGAAAGAATGGTCATATTCATAACAGCTGAACATTTCTACTTCCTCAAGCACAGGGCAGTTTGGAAATTGGGTTCCCTCTTCTGGATTCAAAAAGTTAATGAGAGAGAGATGTCGCAGAGACGGTAGCTTCTTGGGGAGCAAAGGCATGACCTGCGTGACAAGCTCGTGCCCTACACCCATGCCATGATCCCATACAAGCGAGGTACATCTCTCAGAGCCCCTGTATTTGGCATTGCTCAATGCTCGCAGAGGGCCAGGGAGCATATAGCGAGCAACTTGAGAATCAAGCACGATACGAATGCAGAGTGGAAGTGAACCACTCCGATGGAGACATTGCTCGGTGAAGCGCTTGGCTTGCTCGACTGGCCGGTCCCAAAAGTGCTCGAAAAATGCACCATCAAAGGATAGAGTCGTCCACAGAGAGGCATCATTGACTGCTGCATAGTAGAGCCCCTTTGAAGCAAAAAGCAGGTGTCGAAGAGCAAGGGGCCCATCACTGCAGAGATGACAGAGTATCTTGCTGAGTATACCAGATGTCATTCGCGATAAGTGGCCAGTGTCAAGGAAGTCACCGAGCTGAACATCCGTTTGAGACATGAACACAGAATCTCGTTGTTGTAACCTCATTGTAGAGGAGGTCCTTCGGCTGGAAAGCTTCCATGTTCCCTCGCGTCGTTCGAGCCATCCAGCCAATTTGATCCGAGCGGTAAGCAATGTAGATGTTGAGACACTTGACATGAACGTCGAAGTGCGCTCGAGACCATTGTTGGTGAAGTTATAGAGATCTTGGACATGTTTGAATGTACTCTCGAGGTTATCGAGGCATGCCCGTATTTCAAATTGCATGCTCTGGAGGTTGGATACGAGATCGGCGATCTTGGACGGCGAGAAGTTATGCCTGAGTATCGCTTGCACATATAGCAGCGATTTATCATTGGCGGGCAGCGCGATGGACTGTAAATTCGATTTTTCCGACCCAGCGCTATTAGTGAGCCGCTCGAGGGTGGCGTGAGTCTCGTCAAGAGCGCTGCAAAGGGTCTGGATTGCTTTCTTCCCCTGCTTACTGGCCTATCGTGAGTGCTACCTCAAGTGAGACTAGCGAGACGGGACCTACTCTTGAAGGAGTTTCTTAAATGTGCGGTCCTTGGTATTGGTGGTCAAGAGTTTGAGTGCACTGTGAATTTGATCCATTTGCCTGTCAAGTCGTCCAAGATCCCACTCCAGGTCCCGTAGCTCGTTGGCAGCCTCGCGATGAGCGGTGGTGGTCTTATCGATCAAGCCAGCAGCGCCAACGACGAGCTTTATCGCCAAAGTGAGGAGGGAAATGATCCCTGTGGTCAGGCTCAATGGATCTGCCATGTGGAGTGACCGATGAGGATAGGAGGGTTGAGGCTGTAATCGTTGGGAGACTTGACCCGACTCGTTCTCTCGGACAAATATTTGGCTCCTGTACCGCCTCGCCAGGCTGCGCTCCACCGGGTGATGCCGACCTTGAGAACCAATCGACAGGAAAACAGCATTAATACGTCTACGACCAACGGTATCGGTCATCCTCGAGCTGGCGTGGCGTGCAAAGAGACCCTAGTTTGGTCGAGATGGGTAACCGAGCCTTGATTGAGTGGTTAGTGTGTTCGCACCTCGCGTAGGTGAGGAGGAATATATACTCAGACAGATCATACGACAAAGTGAAGAGGCAAAGTGGTCTAGTGCTACATGCATATCGTAGGATGAGAATGAGGCGTAAGAAAGCACGAGAGGGAAAAGATACGACAGGAAGTAAAGAAAACAGCAGACGAGTTCGTTGCAAACTATGATACAGAGAAGAGAGAAGAACGAAAAAGCGCAACGAAGCCAACGAAACTCGGCAATCATGATACGTGTATAACCCGATTCATTCCAACTGCAAGATTTTTTATGCGTGATCAACTATATCGATTTCGTGAAATATCAATCCGAGGGCGTCAGGCCTTCTTCGTAATCGTGGCCGTTCGTAGACCGTTGGATTGGGTCCTCAACTTGACGACCTCCCCAACGCGCTCTTGATGATCGACGCGCTTTTGGGTGTGGCTCGACTGTGGCGCCATTCCATGGGCACTGCGGGACTCGCATCTATCTCCAATGCCTTTACCATGCAGGCGATATTGCAGACCAGGTGGCGGGCGAGGTAGTCTGAACGCCGAGGGAATGTATCGCGGCAGCCTGGATTGGCGCATGGGATGGGCTTGTCATGTTCATGTGTTGGTGGAATAATGCCGATTGGCGTCATTGAGACGTGGGAAAGTGCGCTGACGAAGCCGTCGGCAGTCTAGAACGGGGGGACTGTTGTCAATGACTATTTGGGGAGAAGTCGCCTGAAGGGGACGCACATTGACTATTTGGCTTGATCCGGTTCCCATCAAATCTGCCCCAGGCCCAAATGTGATCGGAACTAATGAGACCAACATGGGGTTTGGATGCTCGAGGGGCATCGGAGCAGGCAGATCGGCGCGGGGGAGATGGGCGACGACGGAGGCCGGCGGGATGTGCCGAACGTCTTGTATATGTCGTCCTCCTGATCGTCGTCATGGATTTCCATCGCCTGCGAAGCACGTGGAAGGGAACCATTCGAATCTTCGGAGTCGAACACGTCCTCTGCAGACCCTAAGGAGACAGAGGCATGCTGGATGTGCTGTAGCCTCGGCGGGGTTGAGTTGAAGGACGGGTAGCGGGTGGCGGCTCGAGGAAACAAGAGCTCACTGGCGATGTAAGGCAGTGTAGGCGTGTCTAGGGAATAGACGTCGGAGAAGATTCTCGGAAGCCGTGTGAGGGGCTCGTCGCCGTTTGAAGGCGAGAGCCTTGAGGTCGAGCAGACGTACGAGTGCGGGTAGGCGGATGCTGGGAAAAGGGAGATATGGCCCCGCTGGAGGTACCCCAGGGCCGGGATGGCTGATGAGAATTAGAAATCGACTCGAGTAACGAGAAAAGATGAATCGCGAACCTGAAAACGGGCCGAGGGAGGGGAGGATGGCCCGTGTTGGGGGACGTGGGGAGCGAGGACGGACAGCGTGTGATCTGACGATCTAGATGAGGACGTCACATTGCGTCTGGGACTCTGAAGTCGCTGGGTCCGCTGAGGGAGAGTATCGCAAGAGTATCGCGAGCAACGTGTTTGCGGCCTGGTGCCCGAGCGGGCGACTGTGGGATGGAGGGCTAAGAAGGCGTCTGCTGGTTGGCGGGGACGAGCTCGAGGACAGCAGCGGTGGTGGCGAGATAGCGTCGCACAGATGGACAACACAAACTCAACCACAAGTCTCACCAAACCTGGAATGCTAGCCAGGATCCCCGGTATGGACAGAAAGTCCCAGCCGCGGAAAACTCTAAACAAGCGCCGACGTCGCCACCGTTTTGGAGCACCGTTTTCACATGTTTCGGCGTCAGGGCGCTACCTGACCATGACAAAAAGCGCGCTGCTGGTCGAGTTGACAATTCCTCTTTGTCGAGTTCGCAGAAGGACAAGGATATCGTCGATGAGCTGGGGATTTTCAGGGCGGAGGCGGAGGGCACGGAGAAATTGAAGGAAAAGGTTGAGGACACCGCCAGCCCTCGGCTCACCATTGCGACTGGTGCTTCTCTAACCACGGATCCCGACCGGGCTGTGACCTATTATAGCAGCCAGAAGGCGCAAAATATCGTGTCCGACTCTACTACGTGGCTTTCTATAAATCCACCCCCTTCGATCTCTATTACGCCTCTACCACTGGTGGTTATAACCTCAATGCATACCCCGCATATGCCTACCCTACCAGCTGGTGCTGAAGAGACCGACACGGCATACCCCCGACTCCATCAAGAGCCGCTCACACTCTCCCACTTGAGGAAACCCAAGGTTTAACAGCTGGTGCAGTCGTTCCACCGGGAGCGACAGCGGCGGACTATGGCATCTCAGAAGGCACTTCTTTCACCGACGACGAATCCCATGATGCTCCAGAACAGGATATGGAAGCCGAAGAAGCACGACTTGTCGCGAACAGGTATCCCTTGCCAGTAAGTCTTGATTCCCTCGTTGGGCCACTCGTCAAAAAATTGATTGGCGCCACACTCAGGATGGAAAACCGAAACCTTTGCTCCCACCAATCGCTAATCGCCACAAGGGACGAAAGTGCCTGGTGCTTGATATGAATTGCATTCGAGCGTTGAGGGCGAATTGCCAAAAACTGCCTTTGACCCACTCACTCAATAGGTGATGCCGACGCACGAGTTCACCGTGGCCGTTGAGATTGAGTGGCGATGGCACAATGCATAGTGCTCAAACGACCTGGGATCGAGGAGTTTTTGCGACGGATGGGCGAAATCTACGAGGTGGTAGTGTACACCGCAAGTGTGAGCAAGGTGCGTGTTTCCCACTTCCGTTGGTGATCCCTCCCTGTGTGCTGACAGGTTCCGGGCAGTACGCGGATCCTGTGCTGGACAAGGTCGATGTCCACAAAGCGGTGACGCATCGCCTGTTCCGCGAAAGTTGCTAGAGTCATCGCAGCAATTACGTCAAGATCTGACCATACTCGGTCGGCCGCTGGTGGACTGAATTATTGTTGACCAACACGCCGGCGTCATACTTATTCAACCCGAAGAACGCTGTCCGCGATGACCTGGTTCAACGACCCACATGAAACCGAATTGACGGATCTCATCGGCTTCTTGAGCGACCTTGCCACTGCCGGAGATGTACGAGGCATTTTGGCGCGTAATATCTGACTCGGTACGATGTCGTGATTCAACCTCGTATTGAGCAGGTGTATGAAGAAGGGTGAGTTGGATTTTTAGACTGCGTCTCAAGGACGAACCTATACCCTGTTATAATATTTGCACATAACATGGACTCTGCACCCATCCCATTTTACACGAGCACGTCTCCTCATCTGCACTTTGCCCATCTGCCCCATTTCTTTCTTGTCCACATATAGCCCTACTCTGCCAGAACCACCTCGGTAGTCTGTTCAGCACGCTCGCACTACCGGTGATAGCAAACAAGCAAGCCCTGTTCTCGTTCCCCATAGCACAGTCGTCTGTCATTCACAATCCCGCCCTCTCCTTCCAACCCAGGTTCTCCTTGCTCCAGTTTTGCCTCGATCTATTTACATTCACAGTAGCATCATGGACGATGGATCCCTTAATTTGCACGTGCGTCTCTTCCTACACCCCTCGTTTCATCGTCGCCTGCGTTCCACCCGCTTGCCTGTTAATTCCTTGATTCATGATTCAATTTTTGTTTATTATTTATTTTGCAGCCGTGTATTAAGAGTTTGTCGCGCAATATATGATCTCTTGCGCCATGTTCCGTCCATGCATACTGATAGTGAGCGTCTTCACCTCGGCGTTCTCCAACATTGCGGGGACGACCACGGCGGTAGCAATTCAGACAAATTTCGACCCCGTCGATTTCGATCGATCCCCGCTTTGTTGCACACACACATAGCCACCAAAGTTGTATAATTCATCTCCAGTTACAGAGATGGTGTTGGAGCTCGAGGCTGCCAACCAGCTCGCTAGCGCAGCTGAAAATCGACTAAACGACCGTTTTCTCACTCCTTGGAACAGTGGCAGTCCTAGTAGCTGCATATGCACCCTCTCTACGCGCTCCGCCACGCCACAGCCGCACAAAGACCCGAGTCCTCTTCGTCTGGCACCTCTTCGACGCCCGCATCCACTTTATCTTCGAAGGCTCCCTCCTCTGGAACTGTTAGAGAGAAAAGAACGACCAAGCCGGGGTTCGAACCCGGGACCTCCCCATGACTAGCAGGGCGTGTTACCACTACACTACCCGGTCTTTTAGTTGGAGGAATCATCAACTCCAACAGGAACTACTTCTTCGTGCACGCCCCGTGCGATCTATCTTCACCGAGCGCGTTTCTCCCCCCTAACGTCCACTTTTGGATCGGCCTGACCGCATGTTCGGCGCTGCGTACGGAACGGGGCCGTTTTCCAAGCTGTTGCGGGAGTATGCCAAGGCAGATAGACGGTGAGGCGGCACCGGCCTCACTGTGCTTAGTCTCGAGATTCTGACCGTGTTTGTCACGGGCCGTTGGCGCTTTCGTGCGCGGAAACGGTCAGACGCAGAGAATGGAACCACCTTAGGGAGGGAAGGTGTTGATAACGGCCAGTGATTCTGGATGATTGTGTTGGCTACAGGCGAGCTGTACGGCGGTCAGTAAACTCTTCTTGCGCTTGTATCCGCGTGTTAGAGAGAAAAGAATAATTAAGCCGGGAATCGAACCCAGGTCTCTACGTATCTAGCAGCAGCGCTCTAACCACTGAGCCACTTGACCGTTTTTGGGTGAGGAATCATCAACTCAACACCGCAGGCTTCGGCATTGACCTCATATCGCCCAATGCAGATTCGTCCCGGAATGGCTGAGCGGTTCTCCTAAGCTTGTCACATCTAACCTCATTTACAAGTGGGTCTACTTGTTCTTGTTCAGTACCTTGTGGGTTTGGATACCTTTTTGGATCCTCGTTGAAGCATGCAAGCGTATCACGGGTACCACAACCAAAGGAGTATGGATGGACGGCGGCAAGGAACTGTAATGAGTGATCCGGTTTTGCGTACAGCAAGTAGCTGTGCACGTCCAATAGGTGATATATGCATGGAAATCTCACCTTCCATGACAGATGGGGGATGGGTTTGGTGCAAAATAATATCGGCATAACTACATAAAGGAAACTTGCGATGGGTGGGATGCTGGATACCCGCAGAGCTAGAGCCTACAACTAAGACGATAGCTCCTCCTTTCGCACTAAGCAGAACGATACAAGCTAGACTGCCTAGATACTTGCTCGCGCGTTAGAGATCGACTTTACCTCCCTGTAGAGTTGTTCAATTTGTCCTCCGTCGCTTCCATATAAAAGGATATTCAATATAGCCTTGCGTTACGGGGTAAAGGCTGGATTTTGCAGGTGATATCTCAATATATTGCAAGTAGGTAGAACGGCTGTGCTGGAACTGAGAGAGACCTGACGCCCTGGACACTCATCTTTGGCCAGGCCATTCTAATTTTATTTCACAGAACTCCCCTTGTGCGCATGGTGGTCTCCAACTCAAGTTCAGCTTCAGCCCCCCCGTTTACGAGGCTGCTTGTACCTATTACTCATTAATGCCTTTGATCGCGATGGCCAATAAAGGACCAGCTGGAGGGCGAGTGGGTGACGCAATGACTGGGAGTACGCGCCCATTTACGAACCTGGACGACGGAAGGAAGGTAGGAATGAAAGTTAGAGCCTCAGTGGGTAGCAGCAAGGATATAGTAGCCTAACAAAGACACGACAGGGACGAACATGCGCCCGGTGCTACTCGGTTTACAAATTCATGCGCTTTGATCCTGTGAGAATGAAGTTATTGACTCGCAGGTGTCCGTATGCACATGGTTTCAGTGACGTCTTCCTCTAGTATCACGCGTCGAAGTGTTGGTCCTTTGAAGGTTTCGGAACGAGTAGTCAAATCGATTGTCTGAGGCCAATAAGAGCGTTTAAACGAGACCCTCATCGTTTTGGAATGTGCGCTCACGACAACGAGCGCCCAGGAAGTGGAAAGAAAATGGCAGCAGCGGGCGAGAAGGGCAACGTGCTTTGTTTGAAACCTTTGTTTGAAACTTGATCCCTCTTCCCTCTTCCGACCCGACCCGAGCCACTCGCTCGATAGAAATATAGTACCCCTTCTGCCAATTGTAATAACTGTTGACATATTGAGCAAGTGACAATCATTATATCAACCGACATGTATCGGGTGCATGTCAAGCACCCGCCTTGCAACCGTATCGCTCGCCAAGTTTACGACAACAAAATTGTATGCACACTCGCCATGAACACCTTTCCACCACCCCAGCGACCACCAGCCTATGAGCAAATATGCAGCTACCGTTGCCGGGAACAGACAATACTACTACTAGCATGAGCACGAGCATCAGTGACCCGTGACATACACGCTCTCGGTCACGCATGGTTCGGTTCCAGACCCGCACTGCCGTGCGCAGTTACAGCGTGTCGATCCGGGAAATGAGACGAGCTCAGCACGCATTACACATCCTCTGAATAATAGCGAGCGGGTTGAGCAGAATCGGAGACTCAGCGCGCTTTCCAGGAGCGAGGAGTCCCGTACAGATTCCTACCTTTGGTTGCTTACTAATCCTTCCTCCCTTCAGACTCGTCAAATTCTCCGAATCATGCACTGAACACCTTGCCATTTTTCAAGGAGGAATAGATTTATCGCTAGGAGCAAGCACGATGGTGGTGGAGATGGTAAACGTGACTGTCCGGTGTGATGGAGCAGTACACCTAGACGAACAACGCCGCCGTGCTGGATACCTCGCGTGACCGCCACGGCTCCCGTCAGGACCATAGCACCAGAACCGCCAGGACCAGCATCCGATTGAGGCGGCGAACCCGAACGCCGCACCCGTATCACACAGTAAGGTCGCCGCCCCGAATGTCAATCTCAAATGGAGTACTGTCCTTGCGGGAACGCGTGAGGGTGTCGAATGATGACGGAGGGCGTCTCGGAAATGATCCACGTCGGTGCACAGAAACGAGGTCGTAATGTGGGGCCTATTGCGACTCCAGAAGGGACGACGGAGAGTAGAAGGACCTATTGCGATACGAGTGAGCCTGCTGGGAAGAAACGGAGACAGTACACTGTGCGGGAGGCGTATTGAAGCTATCCGGACTTCTGGGAATCCTGGTTTTTCTTGTTTCATATTCGAGGCTCGAATCCTTTGATACGACCGCCAACAGAACCAAGTATCATATCGTTTCCTTCCATGTGTTGTCGCTTGAAGTCCGACACATCCGTACTACTGTTCTGCCTTACTTCTTCAACTGCGTACGTCTGCAACTATGATTATTGTTTTTGAGAGTACACTCCATCCATGCTTCTTACAATTGACTAGTTTATATAGTTTATATAGGGAACTCGATGATGTTGGCGCTCCTATCTCGCGTCATCCCGATTGTCTTGTTTGGTCTTTCCCCACAACTCTTCATACATGCCCCAAGCCTACTCATATTCACATGTTACGTCGCTAGGTACTTATGTGCGGGACGAGAGGTAGGAAGAGCTTCACGGTTCTTCCTCCCCCTGACCCGCACTAGGTCGAACGGATGATGGTCTCAGCACTAGTGTACAGCAGGCTTGAATAAGGAGTGCAATAATCGGAAGATTCAAGCATATGTTTAGAGACATTGCACCTGAATACGAGAGATAACTGAGTTGTTAGCGCATGGAGTTCTGCTCACGAGCAGCTGTAGAAAACGCCTTACCCGCGTAGCAGCACCACCGATGCTCCTGTAGACTTTGTCTAATTCCTACCGACATTTAGGGAGAAACGAGGATCTATAAGTGGCACAGTTTACCAAACATCCGATGAATCGTGTAGCATAGACCAGATCTTAGCACGTAAAATTGGGTTACAAAAAAAAGGAGTGCAATGTTGAATGACGGACACGGAATTGGCACTATCCCTATCAAAACTATGTACAAACCAAGGTCCATAAAGGATATAGATCAATTGCGTCATATGGAGATAAACCTGCTTGTAGTGGACCAGCATCCTGCAGCTACAGAACATGGAGGACAACATTAGAGCCATCCAAAAATGACATGCATTCCTCTTCCATCCATTTGGACACGAAGATTGTCTCAATCCTGGTGCATTTCTGCACATACTTTGAGAGATTTGTTGCCCATTGTGGCTCTGTACGAGTGACAAGCTCTGGGAGGGGTACATATAGGTGCAAACAGAGAGAACAAAATGAATCACTCAGTGTATTAATGGATGTCCAGCCAAATTCATTTGCCGCGATATGCAGCGATTCCAGAATAGGGGCCACGAGCCTGGTGAGGAGCCTTCGTGGCAGGTTTCCACGAATTCTGAGGGTTTGTAGATGTTGAAACGGTGGTGCTGGTTCGGGATGTAGAAGCACTCGAGCCTGGCCCGAACGCATGGTAAATAGGGTGAGATCTCGGAGCGCAGGAAATAGTGAGAGTGTGACTGTGTCGTAAGATACCCAATTAGTATAATTCCCAAAGGAGAGGGTAGAGACATGTGCAAGGTTTGTCCCCCAGACAGAAGGATAGGACTTAGAATGAGCCAACATTTCCACTTTCTCAAGCACAGGGCAGTTTGGAAATTGGGTTCCATCTGTTGGATCCCTAAAATGAGTGAGAGAGAGATGTCGCAGGGACGGCAGTGCCTTGGGAAGCAGAGCCATAATCGTCTTGGCAGGCACTATATCCCATGGACGATGATACCATATAAGCGAGGTACATCTCTCAGAGCCCTTGTATTTGGGATTGCCCAATGCTCGCATAGGGCCAAGGAGAAGATCACCATCAAATGCACCATCACCCATTATACGAATGCAGAGTGGAAGTGAACGACTCCGATGGAGACACAGCTCGGTGAAGCTGTTGGCTTGCTCGACTGGCCGTCGCCGAAAATGCTTGGAAAATGCAATTTCAAAGGATATAGTCGTCCATAGAGAGGCGTCATTGACTACTGCATAGTAGAGCCCTTTTGAAGCAAAAAGCAGGTGTCGAAGCGCAAGGGGCCCATCATTGCAGAGATGACAGAGTATCTTATTGAGTATATCAGGTGGCATTCGTGATAAGTGGTCAGTGTCAAGGACATGGTCGATCTGAAAATCTAATTGAGATATGAACACAGAACCTCGTCGTCGTAATCTCACATTAGTAGATATGCTGCGACTGGAAAGCCTCCATATTCCCTCGCGTCGTTCGAGCCATCCAGCCAATTTGATCCGAGCAGTAAGCAATGTGGATGTTGAGACACCTGACATGGACGTCGAAATGCGCTCGAGACGGTTGTTGGTGATGTTATAGAGATCCTGGACATGTCTGAATGTACTCTCGAGCTTCTCGAGGCATGCCCGTATTTCAAATTGCATGCTCTGGAGGTTAGATACGAGATCGGCGACCTTGGATGACGAGAAGTTTTGCCTGAGTATCGCTTTCACATACGCCAGCGATTTCTCATTGGCAGGCAGAGCGATAGACTCTAAATTCGACTTTTCCGACTCAGCGCGATCCGTGAGCCGATTGAGGATGGTGTAAGTTTCGTCAAGAGCGCCGCAAAGGGTCGAAATTGCTCCCTTCCCACGCTTACTGGCCTGTCGTGAGTACTACTTCAGGTGAGACTAGCTAGACGGAACCTACTCTTGGAGTAGTTTTTTAAATGCGCGGTCCTTGGTATCGGTGGCCAAGAATTGAAGTGTACTGTGAATTTGATCCATTTGCCTGTCAAGTCGTTCAAGATCCCATCGCAGGGCCTGTAGCTCGTTGGCAGCCTCGCGATGGGCGGTGGTGGTCTTATCGATCAAGCCAGCCGCACCAACGACGAGCTTTATCGCCAAAGTGAGGAGGGAAATGATCCCTGTGGTCAGGCTCAATGGATCTGCCATGTAGAGTGAACGGTGAAGATAGGAGATTGAGGCCGCCGTCGTTGGGGATTTGACCCGACTCGACTCGAGTCGTCGGCTTGCACAAATATTTGGCTCCTGCACCGTTCGCCGCACCGCCTCGCCAGGCTCCGCTTTACTGGGTGATGCCAAACTTGAAAACCAATCGACCACCTCAGTCACCCGATTCCGGGGCCTCTCAGGCCCTGCGAAGCCTACTAAAATTACCACCTGAAGGGGTTGCCGTCACCGTCAGCATCTCGCTCGGCGTCAGCAT
>Ga0307513_10004659_pt1 | contig 18249 bp, 10 predicted proteins | sample 15_EM_MG_FD_202174 | JGI IMG/M metagenome (GOLD analysis project Ga0307513, IMG submission 202174) | Populus trichocarpa ectomycorrhiza microbial communities from riparian zone in the Pacific Northwest, United States - 15_EM | ecosystem: Host-associated > Plants > Roots > Unclassified | place... | reverse complement strand
TGTAATATCTTAGATTCCAAAGCTCTGAGTTAGACAAAATTATGGTACACTCGGGCAAGCGCCGTACCACTGCTCTCCAACCTCTGATCCCTGCTCTGTACCATGGATTCATGATAGGGCCTTGTACCAACTCAGCGCAAGATTTACCCTCTACAGTTGCACCTGGCTATAATGAACGCCAAGAATTAGTATTTCAGACTAGTTCTTGCGACCACGAAAGTCAATTTACACCGGAAAATAACTTGCTATAGTGAACACCCCATAGTAAAAATTAGTGAACGCAGCCCGAAGTACTGATTCTTGGCGTTCATTATAGCCAGGTGCAACTGTATTCCAATTTCCACCCCTGGCCGGCTACCCGGGAAAGCCATATTGATGCCCAAAGATTATATAGATATTGAGTCTAGAATCAGAGTCATTTCCAAGAAGTTAGCCAAAACCAACAGGCTGAACATTGCTGTTACAGCCCTGCTGCTTGAGAGCACGGCGGGATGCACAGAAACTAAGGGTGAAACAAACACAGTGACAGCTAGAGAGATTGGAAAAAGAGACTCTTCACAAAGGGAAAAAGCGGTGGAAACTAGTTTATAAGGAACTTAAACAGTTTGACAACAACTCAATTTGAACGATTGAAAAATTATGGGGTGATGTAAGAGCAATCTTCAAGAATATTGACGGCCTTCCAGGCAACCCAGGCGCCCCCGGCCCCAACAGCAAAACCCAAATAAGAAAATTTTCACGCGGTTTTCTTGGTTTGATTGTTGGATGAACTGCAGCTACCGTGCTGACCTCTTCCCCGCTTCCCCACACAAAGCCTACCAATTAGCGTTTGCTAGGGTGAGGGGCCCCGGGTATCATGGAAGGGCCATCTGATTTGAAATCTTACATTGGGCTGGTATTTTACGAGTACCTAGGTTGAGCTGAGATGCACGCCGTAGGCGTACTGCAAGATTTTGGGACTGCGCGTAGTTACACAATCAGTAGGAACGTTGGCCCGGTTCGACGGCCTGTCGGGGTACCCCGACACCCCCCGCCCCAACAGATGCTAATTGGTGGATTTTGTACGAGGAATCAGCGTAGTAGCCACAATTTATCCAAATAGTAAACTACTTGAAAATTTCTTATTTGGGCTCAGCTGTCGGGGGGGGGGGTGTCCGGGTGGCCTGGAAGGTCGTATTTGAGATTCCGTACTCGAGTACCGTAGTATTACAACCGTGCCACAATTCTTGCCGATTGTGTAACTAAGCGCAGTTCTAAGTCTTCCGGCACTCTTCAACATGCTCTGAGGTCCAGCGTCTGGTTTTAATTTTGGGCCTGCACTGTTGGCTAGGGGTCGGATGCCTTATCTATCGACTACCCCTTCAAGAGGGACCTAGGCGAGAGGAAATAGAGACCTCATCAGGATCATGTCTCTCAAGTGTATCACAGTGAATCCGCAGTGAGCCCTGTCGTGTACGATGAAATAATAATCCTAGACCCCGATAGGGGTGCGGGGGAACCGACAAGGCTCCTCTTCGCAGTAACTGTACTCGAGCATTAGAGACAAGAATGCGCAAACCATGCTGGGAAGAAGAAATATTACCTAGCGGAATAGCAACCTGTGTAAAGTCTTGTCGCCAAAAGTAAGTGGCTTGCGCTATTTTTGCTCACATTCCGCTGGGGGCCATTAGTTGAGGCTCCTAGACAAAATCCCCCAATATCAAACCCGAAGATCATTGTTTCCCAGCTCAGACGAGTACTTTCAGAAAGTGAAATCACAAATTCATCCAGCAGATAGCTACATTTCACTTATTTTAAATCAAAAAACTTTCTTGTTGGTAGCGATCGTTCGAGTTAAACAAAGTAAAATCTTTTTCCTTGCCATAGGCAGGTTTATGGCATCCCGAACGATACCACTCGGGGGTGAGGAGGGTGATATATTGTGACATGGGGATCTGGTGATGGGGGAAGTGGGGAGGCCCGGAGGACCAGCTAGAAATACCTTGGGGCGATGTAATTCTCCAGGGGGACAAACTTCTCTCGAGAGCGATCTCGTGCCTTGCAAGTCCCGGGCAGGTAGAATCCGGACACAGGGATTAAAAGTCTCTATGGCAGATTGTCTGTGTGGGTCTAAGAGCACATACGAGTACTAATTTCGGACTCAAATGTTGTGGTTGTTCATGCCGGGAATCTGTATGTTTTTTGAATTATCCCATGGGCTGGTGAGACCTGCATTTTCTGGACCTTCCTTGCTAAGTATGCAGATATTTTGACTCCTTTAGGAATTATTGACAAAACAGTACTTGGGCACTAAAAAATTGGGATCGATTGACATTGATATCTATGTTGCAGCCATGGCTGTCACTTCGTCCCAATATTAAACTTGCCCCCATGCATATCATTTTGAAAGCAAGCTAGGCATCATAGCACATCACTCAATCAATAATTCTGAAGTTGGTGAAGATCTGCATACTTGCAGTCGTGGGAAAAAGTGGAGTTCACACTAGCCTTCCCCCAACCACAACCACCGACGAACTTCTGCTTTCTAAGTGAATGACTGCTCCTATACCTATGAAACTTATAATACATGTTTATACAACTCTTCGGAGTGGTGAGCTCTCGTCCCCTGTCATTATCAGAGAAATCTATTTTGTCGCTGAGGAGCAATAGGTTGGGAAAGAGTGTCACTATGCTGTGTGCCAGGCCATAAATGTGAACTCAATTTTTTCCGACGGCTACTTGGCACACACAAAACAAGAACCCCCGGAAAATGCAGGTCTCACCAGCCCATGGGACACCGGTACTTATGGTAGCCTTGTGGTTCTTGGAGCTGTTACTAAGATAGCTTGATTAGCACCACTCGACCAATTGTTGACCCATCGACCGATCACCACTGATATGGCACAAAAATGTGTATTACTTTTATAGCCGCCACATTCTGCCCTCTGCTCCTTTGGGTTGCGCGTATGGCGGTCATCTTGGTTTCACAGATATAAAGCCAACATTTGGTAGATCGATTGGGCCAGGCGTTTGTCCACAAGCCTACAAAAAATCACCATCCTCGCCGCTTTTCTTCACCCCCGAGGAATTACATCAATCGACTCTACTATATAGTATTACTCAAGGACCTATCCACTGCGGTCTGCAAAACATAAAATACAAAATGGAATCAGCGTTCAGCAACAACGTCGACAACTCTTTTAATACCACGAACCCTCCTAACAATGCGGGGGATAACTATAGAGTGGTCGACCCGAAGCCCGAAATATTGGCCTGGCTATCTCCACTTGAACCCTGGAATTGGCACGAGGACATCCGAACCCGTAGGGTCGACGGGATAGGAGACTGGCTTTTACAAACTAAGGAATATCGGAATTGGTTTGATGGTAGCAGTGGGGGTGGATCTGGTGGATCAGCCTTGTTTTGCCACGGAGGCCCAGGGGTTGGCAAGACCTACGTTAGGTAAGGAAGAAGGTATCCGGGAGAAGGAAGGTATTGCTAATGAGCTGCGATGTTAGCTCGCTGGTGGTAGATGCGCTGTGCAAGCGGGCCGTAGGGGAAAACGCCGCGGTTGCGTGCTTCTACTTCAGCTTCGCCGCTCCCGAGGAGCAATCTTCAACTGCAATTCTGGGCTCGGTGCTGAAACAAGTTGTTCGTGGACTGGATGAAATCCCGGAAAAAATAATCGAAACTTTTCGAGACCGAAGGAAGGTGGTTGGCAGCCAGAGGCTGGTGCTGCCAGAAATCGTGGAGCTTTTACGGAGCATCTTGTCCACACGACGCACATTTATATGCATTGATGGGCTAGACAAGTGTCAACCAAGAAATCGCGTGAAGCTTCTTAATTCACTCAACAAAATTCTCCCGAATTCCCAAGGCGCTCGGATATTTCTAACAGGGAGTTCTGATATCCGGGGTGAGGTTGACAAGCGTCTTGCTAAGAGAGCAGTGACTCTATCCATAACACCCACCGAGGTCGATATCATCAGTTTTCTGCAAGCGAAATTAGAGGAGGACACGATTCCGGACGAAATGGATGAGAATTTAAAGAAGGAAATCATAAATAATATTCCGCAAAATGTTTCAGAAATGTAAGTAGGGACAGTTATAAAATAGCTAAAGCCTTGTGCTGAAGTTTATTGCATTTAGGTTCCTACTTGCCGACTTAAGCATCGAGTCGATCCTACAAGAGGTGACCATACACCGAAGGAGAGAAAAGCTTCGGGCAATGCAGAATGGCATAGGCCTGGGGGGCGCGTACGAAACAGCGCTGGGAAGGATAAAGGCTCAGGGTAGGATAGGAGCGGACCTCGGGATGGCCGTTCTGATGTGGATCACCTATTCGATGCGGGCTTTGCAGGTGGATGAGATATGCCACGCCATAGCAATCGAGATAGGGTCAGATGATCTCAATCACTGTGATATCCCTGCGATATCGACCTTGCTAGACTATTGCCAAGGGCTCGTTACTATAGACAAAGATACCTCGACTGTTACATCGATCCATTCTACCCTCAAAGACTATCTTTCCGATCACCCCGACCTCTTTAATAGACCTCACTCGACGATGGCGGAAGTCTGTCTGACGTACCTCAACTTCCAACACATCAAGGAGATTTTAGCAGGCACATCTCCCGACCCGCGAGGGACACACTTCCTTGAATACTCCTCTTTGCATTGGGGAACCCACATGCGAATGGAGTTCTCAGACCGAGCGCGGGGGTTTGCGCTCCAGTTTCTCAAGCGGTTCGACGCTCACATTTCTGCCAAATTCCTTTGGAATTCAGTTATTTGGGAGTTTACCCTCGGCGGTACTCCTGATCGCATGCCATTTTCTGCGTTGCACTGTAGCTCCTACTTCGGCATCGCCGAAGTTGTAAATTCCTTGATAGAGGACGGGAGGTGGGACGTGAACGAGATAGAGGACGGGAAGTGGGACGTGAACGAAAGAGATAGTGTGGGAATGACGCCACTCATATGGGCTGCAAGAGAGGGGCATGAAAAGATAGTGGAGTTACTCTTGGGAGTGAAAAATATTGAACCTGACCAACAGGACGCGAATTATAGCCGAACAGCACTCTCGTGGGCCGCCGAAAATGGGCATGAGGGAGTGGTGAGTTTACTACTCGGACCGCGGTTTGTCAATCCTGGGAGCGCAGGTCGTTTGTGGGGGAAGGCGCGGCAGGTAGTGGGTCAACTATTCGGCAGGAGATACGTCAACCCCGATAGCTCAGGTGAATACGGTAAAACGCCACTCCTGTGGGCTGCTAAGAATGGCCACAATCGAGTAGTGGAGCTATTGTTGGGGCGCGGAGATGTAAACCCCAATGGTTCAGATAGATACGGCCGAACACCGCTCTTGTGGGCTGCCAGGAATGGCCGTGAGGGAGTTGTGGAGCTACTGTTGAGGCGGAAAGATCTCAACCCCGACATCCCAGATGCAGGGTATGGTCAAACACCGCTCTCCTGGGCTGCCGGGAATGGACGCGAAGGAGTAGTGAGGCTACTGTCAAACCGGAGAGATGTCGACCCCAATAGTTTAAGTAAATCCGGCCGAACACCGCTCTTGTGGGCTGCCGAGAACGGTCACGAGGGAATAGTGAGGCTGCTGTTGGAACTGGGAGATCCCAAGCCCAATATCCCAGACAAGGAGAATGGACAAACACCGCTCTCGCGGGCTTCCCAGAATGGACATGGGGGAGTAGTGAAGTTACTGTTGGAGCGGGCAGATGCCACCCCCGACACCCTGGACACGAAGTTTGGCCGAACACCGCTCTCGTGGGCTGCCGGGAATGGCCATGTGGCAATCGTGAAGCAACTCTTGGAGCGAGGAGATGTCACCCCCGACACCGTGGATACGAAGTTTGGCCGGACACCGCTCTCGTGGGCTGCCGGGAACGGCCATGAGGGGGTAGTGGGGTTGTTGTTGGAGCAGGGGGTCGCCATTCCCGATAGTTCAAGTGCATCTGGCCGGACACCCCTGTCGTGGGCTGCTGGGAACGGTCATGAGGGGGTAGTGAGGCTATTATTGGGGGGGGGCGCCGAGCCCGACAGTCCAAGCAAATTCAACCGGACACCGCTCTCATGGGCCGCCGGGAATGGCCATGAGGGAATAGTGAAGCTACTGTTGTGTCGGGACAACGTCAGCCCCGACACCGCAGATGAAGAGTTTGGCCGAACACCGCTCTCGTGGGCTGCCGGGAACGGTCATGAAGGGGTAGTGGAGCTACTTCTAGGGCGCTGTAGCGTTAACCCCCATAGCTCAAGTAAATCCAGCCGAACACCGTTCTTGTGGGCTGCCGAGAGCGGCCATGAGGGAATAGTTAGGCTATTCTTGGAGCAGATCAATGTCAACCCCGACACTCCAGACGCTGTGTTTGGCCAAACACCCCTCTCGTGGGCTGCGAGGAATGGGCGTGAAGGAGTAGTAAAACTACTGCTGGAGCGGAAAGATGTCGACCCCCATAGTTCAAGTAAATCCGGCCAAACACCGCTCACCCTGGCTGCCGAAAACGGTCACGATAAAATCGTAGAGCTGCTACCGACTTAATACCCCCGCCATATCCTATAATTGGATCCCCACTTGATTTCCTACAGTTCACGATCATGTCTCATGGATCGTGGCCGTTTGTTGACGCAGGTGAATATAATATGGGTTTTGTGCGGGGCGGTCCTTATTTTATTTTATTTTATTCTTTCAGATTTTCTTCCGATGTTTTGGGGATTTAGCCAGATGTTTCTTGGATACTTGTCCCAGGCAAGAAGTGCCGAGAAACGGGGGTCCGCAAATCTATGGCAAAAAATTCGTGCCTATCACAAATTCACTACTCGTGGTTCCCGATACTTCTTGCCTGGGACAACTAAGTTAACATTTCTCCCACCCCTAGGCAATCTTACTCTTTTATTCAATACCGGTAATAGAATAGATTTAAAGTCGGGGGGCAAAAATTCGAGCCGAGGGCCATTTTACGCCAAAACCGAGCACTCCTTACAAGTACCAACCGTTTAATCACCCCCAGCGAATCGCGGGTTCCACATTAGGCCAAGACAAACTAGGGAATGGGTAGAGGGAGTAGTTTTCAAGGAACAAAATTGGGTAGTGGGTTGATGGAATTGAGAAACCAGATGGACCTACAACAAAGGCTGTTGTCACGTATCTTTTGTATAGCAGCCTCATACAAAGTTGCAAGTCACCTCCCGATTGCACCACATCATTGCACAAAAAACCATGAGTTATTAATTCATAGGCTTGATATTTCTGATAGAAATAGTTGTTCTCATGCTCATTGTAACTTCTTGAAATTTCTTACCTAGGTAGAGTCGAGCTATGAGAGTCTGAAAATGGGAGCTTGTGGTCCAGAAATAGCCAATGGCCCTAGTTTTTTTTATCACCCGACTATTCGTTGATAGGGTGCCGAGAATGATAGTTAAGGCAGCCAGAAGTATCATTGAGTTAGCATTTCCGGATATTATTGGTTGTTTTACTCTAGAATGGCTAAGGTAACTTAACCATGGATTCTCGCGGCCCTATCATTCTCGGCACCCTATCAACGAGTCTAGCATTATCGTAAAAACTTGAATAATTGGACGGTGTGCTATGTCGTTGGACTTTCTTCTTCTAGTAAGGTGAGGAAATTTTGTTTTTTTTCTGTCGGAGGGGGAAAGGACCCGCGTTTTCGCCTTTTTTTTTTGCCCCCCCCCCCCCTCCTAAGAGACGGAATTCTGAGCTTCATAGCACACCGTCCAATTATTCAAGTTTCTACGGTATCGTACCGTATTCCAAGTCAAAGCGAGCCATAGAATAATGAGAACGCCCATAGAAATAATCGCTGTCCAGAAGTTCTAATCAAATTTTGTTCTCGCTTAGCTGTGGGTTTCCTGGGGAATACAAAATAGTTACTCGAAGAGGTTACACTTAGAACAAGGATTACCGGGAGGTGTCCCTAGCGTTGTGCCACCCATGTTCTCAGAGCCGACATCCGCAACTTCTCATTTGAATAGAAGATTTGGGGCTTGTCACAGAAGCGGGGAAGGTACCGTAGAATTTGGCCATATAGAGACCGTTGCCAAGTGAGAGGTAGGTAAAATTAGTGTCGGACTATACTATATAAGGAAGAAATAGCGAAAAAACATCAAAGCGAAAGGGTAATCAAACCTGATTTCTCTTGCTAATTGGCTAGAGAGCCGGGTTGAGCTGCCCGGGATGGTATAGTCATGCGAGTCACCACATTGGCAACGGTCTCTATATGGCCAAATTCTACGGTACCGTACTCGTACTCTGGTGAACGCTAGTGCGGATTTTCTTCAACCTGTCCAATCACCGCTGCCTATGTGTTTAAGCTGTGGCGAATTTGCTTGCTTCGTGCCCTCCTGTTGACTCGGTTGCTTCAGTTTCCCTTTAGCCCCAATCAGACTTTCACCAGATTATACGGTACGGTACTCCAGTACGGGTACTTGTACCGTAAAAACTCGGCAGATCCACTATGGGGATCTGAATAGCAGCACTGCACCAAACTGCAACAGGCTTTGAAGAGTAAGCTAACAAAATAACGAATACCAGTCAATGATATCCAACAAGTTCAGCCTCTCCAAGCTGCTCTAGAACACCTTGTCTAGGAAACATTATTCCTTCTCAAGCTGTTTCGTCTCGTATTGAGAAGACCAAGGGCCCAATTGTCGATAGTGGATCTACCGAGTTCCGACGGTATTGTTTTTTTGTTTTTTTGTTTTCTCTTTTGTTCTTTTTCGATTTCAACTGGCACTCGATGCCGGTAATTAGCGTTGCTGGAACTGTGAGCGGGATTTTTGCCGTGACACAAGCACCCAAACAGATGTGCTCGGCGCGACCCTATCTAAACAAAATGACTATCTCTTGGGCTGCTGAAACAGTGGAAAATTTTGTTCCGCCCCTGTTAGCATCTGAAGCAACATTTGTTAACTACTGAAAATTCGCAGGTATGAAGACTTCAGGCCATAACCAATTGTAGCTATATGATGATATCTACCCATACACCATCACTGAAGAATACTGAGACTGCACCTTGGTTATCTGTGCCTTAGACACTGGCAGGGGCGGCACAATTTTTTTCACGGCTTCAGCAGTTCAGGAGATAGGCCGAATGATATCAGAAGCCATTTTCTGCATTGGTTTCAGCTTATGATGAAGTTGACAACTACTTATTCACCCTCTGTCTTAGACCCCACCCTTGAGAAATTCTAGGGTGCACTGAGCGAGAAAACCTACGGTAATAGAATAGGTTTTACCTGCACTGAGCTTCTCTGTTTCACCCCCTACTTGAGTGGGGGGTAGTACCGGTATGACAACTCCTTTCTTCTTCTTCCCTGTTCGGACCCATACGAGTACAGATAGGGTCTTGCACTGATTCTCGACGTGCGCGTGGGTGAATGGAAAAGGTTGATATTTTGTGGCTTGGAGGCACAGGTGGTCATGACGTGAGATCATGGGAGACCCCAAAGTGGGGTAGTGCAAATAGAAAACGACTGATTTCTCACTGAAGGGATCTCGTGTCTTATGTTTTTGAGTGGAAAGGCTGCAACAACCTGCGCGGTAGGGAAGAGGCTTCCCTGGGAGAGGGCCGGGCTCACAAAAATGTCTTTTCATCTCATTAATTTTGGGAGATTGCGCGGTAGGACTGAGGTGAGGTGAGGTGGTGGCTATTAATAGTATGGCTAGGCGTTGTCGCTCGCCTTGCAGTGCCATGAGGCCTTGACAAATGTTGGGCCTCTTAAACTCGGTCCTTTCAAGAGGTCATACACGTGTACTGGGACAGAGTCTAATTCTGAAGTATTCTGAAACGACACTTGGTAGAATTGCCCTCAAGCAGCACGGCTACAAAATCATACCCTCATGAAGGCATAAAAATGTGGTGGGAGTTGGCGTTTGGGCGCCCTTGAATCAAGGTGGGATTTCATCGCCTTTGCACACCCACCAGGTGAGATCAATAAACTAGGTCGCTAGGCTTTGTCATTAAATTATGTTAACACCGCCTAGATCTGTCTGCGCAAGCCCTCTACGGTCATCGAGAACATTAAGAAGATAACGACTATTCTCCATAGCATTATGCCTGCGGTGAAACTAGGGCTCAATTACAAGCGCCTGACTGTCAGGCTATATTTGCTCGGGGACCCTGTAAATCCGGACATGGGCCCAAGATAAGTTTAGCTTGGCAAGTTAATAGAACCGCGGAAGCCAGTTCATGAGACCCAACCCAGATACCGTGCCGGGAAAGAACTACGGTACAAGTACTGTGCTGTAATCCTACTTGAGAGCTTTTCTTTCTGGGGCCAGAGATTAGCGACCAGCGTACGGTAGCCGGCAAAAACAGTATTGTAGCACAAAATAATGACATATGATACATCCAAGCCCCATTCCGCAACCAGCCGCTTAGGGTTTGCGCAGAGGGTGCAAGAGAATCATGTTGGCTCCGCAGATATTACATTTAGCACACCAACACCGGGTGCATTGATTGGACCAGGACTCCACCCACAAGACTACAAAATCGCCGTCGCCCCCGCTTTTGCTCGTTCTCTGGGATCACATCGTTACTCTACAGCATAAAATTACCCAAGAACCTGTCCCCTGCAACCTTCAAAACAGCGAAATATACAAAAATGTCTCAACACCTCAAGGACAGTTTCAACGCGTCTTTTATTAGTGTTAATTCTTCTAATAGTTTGAGGAGTAACTACCCGGTGGTCGACGAGAAGTCTCGAATTTTGGCCTGGCTATCGCCACTTGAACCCCGGGAACGTCACCGGGACATTCGGGCCCATAGGGCTGACGAGGTGGGAGACTGGCTCTTACAAACGCAGGAATATCGGAATTTGTTTGATGGTAGTAGTGAGGGTGTATCTGATGGTTCAGCCTTGTTTTGTTGTGGAGGTCCGGGGGTTGGCAAGACCTACATTAGGTAAGAAGAAGGACCTCGAGGAAAGAAAGGTATTGCTAATAAGTTGTGATAGCTCGCTGGTGGTAGATACTTTATACAAAAAAGCCGCAGGGGAAAACGCTGCCGTTGCGTGCTTCTACTTCAACTTTGTCGCCCAGAGGGAGCAATCCCCCACGGCTATTCTAGGTTCAGTGCTGAAACAGATTGTTGGTGGACTGGACGGAGTTCCGGAAAGAATAGTCAAAGCTTTTCGGGACAGAGAGAAGATCAGTGGTGGCCAGAGGCTAGCGCTCGGGGAAATTGTCGAGTTCTTGCAGGATATCTCCTCCTTGCGACGTACGTTTATATGCATTGATGCGCTGGACGAATGTCCTGCCGGACCTCGCGGGAAGCTTCTCGATATACTCAACCAGATTCTCCAGGGGTCCCCCGGCACTCGGCTATTTCTGACCGGAAGACCACATATCCGGGCTGAGGTTGAGAAGCATCTTGCTGGGAGAGCAGCAACTATATCCATAACACCCACCAAGAACGACATCACCAAATTCCTCCAAGCCAAACTGAAAGAGGATGCTATGCCGGAGGCAATGGACGACAGTTTAGAGGAGGACATTATGCAGACTATCCCCGACACATTTTCGGAAATGTAAGTAGGAGGCGGAGATACCTATAAAAATTCCTAAAGCCGTGTACTAAAAGATATGTATCTAGATTCCTACTTGCTTCCTTAAGCATTGACACGATCCTACAGGAGCTGACCATACATCGAAGGAGGGAAAAGCTTCGGGCAATGCAGCATGGCCTAGGCTTGGGAGACGCGTACGGGGCAACGTTGGACAGGATAAAGGCTCAGGGTGGGGCGAAGGCAAGACTCGGGATGGACGTTTTGATGTGGATCACTCATTCGAGGCGACCTTTGCGGGAGGATGAGATATGTCACGCCATAGCAATCCAGATAGGGTCAGATGATCTCAATCTTGGTGATATTCCTACCATATCGACCTTGCTAGGCTGTTGCCAAGGACTTGCCACCATAGATAAGGGTACCTCGACAATTAGGTTGATTCATTATACCATCCAAGATTATCTCCGCGCACATCCCAACCACTTTGACAGAGCTCACTCGACGATGGCGGAAACCTGTTTAACGTATCTCAACTTCCAGCACGTCAGGAGTCTTCCAGCCGGCCCATCCTTCGACCCCCGGAGCGCACCCTTCCTCGAATACTCTTCTGTATACTGGGGAACTCATATGCGAATGGAGGACTCAGAGCAGGCAACAAAATTGGCCACCAAGCTTCTCAATCGGTTTGATAGTCACCTATCTGCCAAAGTCCTTTGGGATTCAATCTGCCGGGAGTTTACCATCGTCTCTACTCCTGATCGCAAGCCGTTTTCTGCGCTGCACTGCGTCTCGTACTTCGGCATCGCCGAAGTCGCAGAGTCCTTGATAAAGCAAAACAGGTGGGATGTGAACGGAACGGATGATGGCGGTATGACACCACTCATATGGGCTGCGAGATGTGGGCATGAAAAGGTGGTGAGGTTGCTCTTACGTGAAAAACAAACCCAACCTAATCAGCAAGACACGAATAATGGCCGGACAGCACTCTCGTGGGCTGCTGGAAATGGGCACGAGGGGGTGGTGAGGGTATTTCTTGAACCGCAATTCGTCACCCTTGGGAACATAGGCCAATGGTGGAGGATGGGGCCGCGAGTAGCAGGTCGACTATTTCGCAAGAGATACGTCTGCCCCGATGGTTTAAGCAGATCTGGCCGAACGCCCCTCTCGTGGGCTGCCGAGAATGGCCATGAGGAAGTAGTGAAGCTGCTGCTGCAGCGGGAAGACGTCAACCCCAATCGTTCGAGTAAACCCAGCCAAACACCGCTCGCGTTAGCAATCGAAAATGGGCACGACAAAGTCGCAGAACTGCTCCGAGCACGGCATCCCCGACGTAACCGGTAATTAGGTCCCCGCTTGGCTCCCTCTAGTTTATGATCCTACCTCATAGAAATCGTCCCCTGTTGGTACTGGTAGTGTCGCATGATTATGAGATTCGTGCGGAGTTGTCTTCGATGCTTACTCATTTATTTGGTTTTAGTTCTTCCGATGTTTATTTTGTCCGGTGTTTTAAGGATTGTTAGAGGTTTCTTGGATAAGTTGACCTTGCGCCCATTCCTGGGCAATCTCCTTCCTTTTTTTTTTTTGCTTAACAATAGAATAGATCTGGGTTTATGTGGGTGTGTATATTATTGGAGATTTGTTTTTGGGTGTCGGGTGTCTTAGCTTTGTATTATACGTATGACACAATGCGGTCTCTTTTTTCCTTTTTTCCTCTTCTTCTCCCTATTTGAATGAAGCGCAATGCAAGGGTTTATTAGAGGCTTATCCCTTCAATATAGTGACTGTCGACGTGCTTAGGGGTGCGGGGAGGGATTGGCATTCTTGTGGCGTGGAGCCACAGGTGGTGGTTCGAGACCGGGAAAGGTGGTTTGCAATACCGGTACCGCAAGAACTTGAATAATTGAACCTCACGCTGGGGCGTTCCAGTTGCCTCTGCTGATAAGGTCCGGCACTTTTTGTCTTTTTGTCTTAAGCTGGGCCTTAGGCAGTCAGTTTTATAGTGCTCTCACCTCCTCTATCCAAGAGAGATTTCGGACGTCTTCGCACGAGGTTCATAAGGAAGCGTAATTGGTAAATGAGCCCCTCTGTAGCTTAGGCTAAATGATGAATGAAAGAAATTATCGTGTCAAATTTTATGGTGAGGTATGATACAGCCCCTAGGAAGTGCACCCCGGACTTGCAACTTGCGTTAAGGTCTCAGTATCGGCAGTATACAATACAGTAACGTGCCATACCGGTAGTATTCAAACGTGTTCGGGGCTAGGGTTGGGATTGGGCTGGAGCTCTGGGTGTGTGATCAATCGTAGGCAACATATAGTACCGGTATTGGCATGTCCGTCCTCATTTTTAGGACCTAGCTGATCTTGAAAATAGCTCTCTGCTGCTCCTGTGGGTATCATGTGTGTGGTTTCAAGTTAACCTTTGAAGCGAGCTATTAGTATACCTCCTGAGTGTTAATGTTCCCCTTATGGTTAGCCTCCGATACAAAGAGATATGATATGTGCCGAATCTAATGTATTCCTATATCTATGAAGCTTCTATCTCGCCTCCATGCAATGGGATTGCTATGTAAGTTGCGCAATAACTTAGTACATGTAAACACAAAGCCAATTATGGGGCTGGTATTCCCGCAAAGCGTAGCGAACAAGCCGAACAGTAGATAAGAAGTTCTTGATCGTGAAATGCTAGAGCGAGCATGCTGGCAGTCTTTCTATCGCAAGAATGTTCTGAATATTTAAGCCAATAGATCCTTATTCAACCGCTAGCACACGGGGTAACCCCCAGGGAGTACCACTGTTTTGGGGGGTGGGAGGGAACCGGGTACCACCGGTGGTGACCCATACCTAAGACTTGTATTGGGAAGCTATTTGATATCCTTGCTTACGCTTCCGTGGACTCCACCGGAAGGATTTTCATAATATCCACCCACAGACCATCATCCATTGCCTTAGGATCAGCGTCACCATCCAGCTTCACCTCCAGATAACTCCTAATCCCGGCGCGTGTAGTACTGGCAGGTGTCCTAACCGCCTCACTAAAACGTCTCGTGGTTTGGTCGTCGATACGGGGTCTCCTGGTAAGGGATACTGGCGTGTTTGATGATTCCCGAACGACTTCTCGCAGTGACTCTTAGGGCTCCTATCAGTGCTTCGGAGGGGTCTCGTCCAAACTGTCGGTGCATTATCAATACTCACGGTAAAGATGCAATTGTCTTCTTTAGAATTTAACCATATTGGAAAGTAAGAGACGCCACCGAACTCTCTTTTGGCCTCCCGAAAAGCTCCCGTATAGGCTGCGGGATTCCCCTCTGCTGACAGGTTGCTTGGGCGTCACGCCTAACAAATTTGCTGTAGACGGTTCCTGTTGGGCAAGTAGATCGTAGCATAGCTTTACGAGGGGAGTGTCTTTTCCCAAGCCTAATCGTACCGGTCACCAATAACCAGGGAACTACTATCAACCGGTCGTCAGCGATATCTACATTACCTTTCTCCAAACCAGAGTCCTTCCTACCTGAAGACGCTCCCCCCCCCGGACATCGGTAACAGAGCAACACTCGTTCAACTCAGCCACCTTCGGTATCATGCCATTTTATAAACTTCCTAGCTTCTAGTACCCAGTTCCCCGCGCCATCTAGCTAGTCGGCTACTTGCCTTGGTCTCGTTGTGGTGGTCCGTTGTGGTGGTCCAAGCGGCGATGGCCTCCGTAGGATTTGATGCCCCTCAACGCCCCCCCCTGACCCAAGCCGATGATATTGCCGACCAAGTAATTACTGCTCAACGAGTTGAAATGTGATCTGCTGCTGCGGGAATCTGGATTCAGTTTTTCGTGAGGGCTGGGGAGGGGTCGCGCGCGGTGAGGATCTGACTTCTCTCGGAGCCCCAGGAAATCTGCGACCAGGGGTTGCAAGTGATGAGGCTCTGGAGTTACACAAGCCTACCCCAGCCTGATCACGACCCATCACTCTTGCGAGGTTCTCTCCAACCACTCATTCGCAAAAGGACTTCACCCAAGCGTCAACTTTTGATCTTAGAGCGAAAATCAGGCTGACCAGTATGAGTGAAAAAAGCCGTTTACCTGCCTAATAAAAGTTCGCAATACATGCGCTACTGTACACTACATCTATTGTGAAAAGCTGTTATGGAGGGTGGAGTACTAATAGTCCGCACCGACCAAGAGGCCAATTGCAAGTATTCCATTGTAACCATAGTCCTAGCAATCTATTTTTTTAGCCATCAGGTACGGTACCCCTGATCGCCACCCGCCCAGTTCTCTTCATGGGTACGGTTAAGACAGTATAATTCACCTTTAGGCTACAGGTAGTACCAGGACTTTCTAAAGCTGGTGAAAAACACGCTGGGCCCACCACCGTTAATCTCAGCAATTACACAAACACCCAAAAAGGGATAGTGTTTTCCAGACACGGCATACCGGTGGTTGAGTAACTTAGGCGGGCTGAACTTTGTACTCGTCTCAGGGAAGAAGTCGAAAATACGAGTTTTGAGTTTATATGGGCGCTCAGACAATCGCAGGGGTTTTCACATATATTTTTTTAATCCCTACTTTCCGGTGATTATTGCCTGGGACGAGTAGATACCATTAGCTGGTGGACGCGATTTTGGTAACCTTCGCGGCTAAGCCTATTTTGGCTCCGTATCGTGATTCTGGTAGCTCATGCCCTCCTCCCCGAGAGCAACAGGGATTGCATAATTACTGGTGGGTTGGAATTCTTGGCCTGACTCGCTTTAATTCGACTTCTTAGCACACGGTTCAACAATTTGAGATTCTCCGGTCTCATACTTATTGCACTTATACAGCCACTCCGCGAAAGTCTTTTTAATGTGAGATTTCTCTTTGATCACTGATACCCCCCATCCGAGGCGAGCCAGCAACCCCCCCCCTCCAGGTCACTGTGAGGATCTCTGTTTCACAAGGACTTTTGCCCAGTAAGTTTAAGAACTAAGGTGGAAGTCACCACCATAGTGAGGTATCTGGTGCCTATGAACAAAGGTCTATGAACCAAAAGAGGTTGCAGCCGCTGGAGTTTGTGATAGAAGCAGGAATATTGTTTTAGAGGAAGAATGGGGTGCGCTTTCCAGCTCTGAAAGCAATAATTCTGCTCATCGCAGAAAAGGAAGTATGGTTTACTTGCCGGGAAGTAATCGTTCTTGTTGTATATACTTAAGTTCAGATCACTGCAGAGCTAACCATAGTCTAACATAGAACCCACCAGAGCCAGCACGAGCAGTTTTATGCAACCGCTCTGGCATGGGAATTTCCTATGAACAACACTCGGGAGTGACAGAAAACAATACTAGCCTGTTGCCTATTCTCAAACCAGCGGGCACAGAGGCCGAGCCAAGAATCGGTGCCGATGTGTAACTGAAGTGTGGTCCGGTAATGATTCGGAGAGGGATAAGCCCCTCACAGAGTCATTATGAAGAATACCGTACTCGCTCGTCTTTGCCAAGAATACCTCCGTCAGCCGATATTTTACTGGAGTTCTTCAAATATTCGGCTCACGGACGTATTCTTGGCAAACATGGTGAGTACCGTGTAATCTGGTGAAGGTCGGGTTGATGCTAGTGAAGATTTTCTTCAACCCGTCCAACCACCGCTGCCTGTGTGTTTAAGCTGTGGCGAATTTGCCTGCTTCGTGCCCTCCTGTTGGCTCGGTTGCTTCAGTTTCCCTTTAGCTCTAATCCGACTTTCACCAAATTATACGGTAGGTTCTGGGTAAACTCGACCGCTACTATTACCTGTATGGTGATTACTATCGCCGGAAAGGCGAATTCTCCATGGAGCTAGTCCTTAAGAGGAACAGCGGCTACCTTAATAAGTATGTGTCAAAGCTGACGGAAGTGGATAGTTGTTAGGGATACCGGTAGGATAGTTGACTGGTAAGGGTAAGTGATTTCCATTGTACTGGAGTTGGAAAGGTTGACCGAAGGGTTTATAGTCCTATCTTTCCTCTACCATTATTACGGAAGTAGGCAGGGAAATCGGGTAATACAAGGAGCGCTCGACCATTGCGCTACTTATTAGTTGTTCTCTGAAGGGTATGGCGGCGTGCCGAGTTTACCGGGTATTTACGGGTATATAAAGCCAAGCATTTTCTTACTATGATATTAGCACCACAACAGGACCTAAGTGTATCCCCTGACATAGACTCCCAATGGGGGCGCCATACCGAAATCACAACACCACTCCTAAAACTACTTCGGTTGTTACACCTACTGTACATGTCAAAAAGTCTCGGTTGTTTCTCTCCTAAATCTGGGCTCTAAGTAAGGTGCTTTGATCGTATTCCCTAAGTCGCCAATACATTCTCCACGGCTCAAAGCGGGACTGAGAGGTACTCGAGTAGATGGCATCGCAAGGGCTAGGCTTACCTGTGTTTGGGCTTAAGGTATGTACCGCATTGTCTGGTTTCATTCGCCTGCCACGAATACAGTACGTTGAAATAAGAGTTTTTCTTTGTAATGTGTCTCAAATCCGACGCCTTCGCCTAACCTTTTACGGCCAAAAATAGGTTTATTTTTGATTCTTCCAAACTACTTCCATTTTCATCGCGTATTCGGAATCAGGTAATATTAAAGATTTATGTCTTGATACCATGACCAAAACATGGCTAGTAGTAATTTCTACTCCTTACATCATTTATTCTCATACCAGGCCAAACTTGTTCTCTTTTATTAGCTCTTAGTTCACACACAGGTCATCACCGCACCAAAATTA
>Ga0307513_10004658_pt1 | contig 18255 bp, 6 predicted proteins | sample 15_EM_MG_FD_202174 | JGI IMG/M metagenome (GOLD analysis project Ga0307513, IMG submission 202174) | Populus trichocarpa ectomycorrhiza microbial communities from riparian zone in the Pacific Northwest, United States - 15_EM | ecosystem: Host-associated > Plants > Roots > Unclassified | place... | reverse complement strand
ACATGCCAGCGAGACGCCTTCACCAAGAGTTGGCAGCCATCTCAGAAATAGAGTGATCAGAAATTTACTCTTTTCAGTAATAACATATTAGTGAGCAATAATGAAGGAAATTGTTGTGACCTGTGAGTTAGGTTCGTGGATTATGTGTAAAGTTAGTGGTCTAGTACTCGCTTCTTCTTCTTTTCTGTCAATTCACCTTCTAAGTTCTTGGTTACTAATGCAGTGTTAATTCACAGTTTGAAGATGTATCAAATCAACAAATTAAACTGTGTAAATAATTTTGCAAATCCAACGCTTTATTAATTCATCATATTTAGGCAATCCACACGCTTCGGAGTGTGTCTTACCACCGACAAACTTTATTGAAAGCGATTAAAGTTTTAAATAAAATTATCAAATAAGAAAATTAAAAATTAATAGAATAAAAACTGAAATAAAAAAAACATATAAAAAATTATAATTAAAAAATTATTTTGAAAATAAATAACATCTTTATATAAAGAATAAGAATGAAATAAAAATAAAAAAAATAAAAACTAAAAGTAAAATATCAAAAACAATGAGAACAATCAGTGACAATCCACAATTATAAGTCATCGCGCCGAAGAAGAAGAAGAAGAAGAAGAAGAAGAAGATATGGTGGCACTTTCAGTGATATCTTGAAAGGTCCGGTTTGGCGACCAAAAAAATTATTGCGTAATAGCCAAGAACCCTACAATTCTTCATCATTGACCTGAGTGCGTAATAGCCAAGAACCCTACAATTCTTCATCATTGACCTGAGTGCGTAATAGCCAAGAACCCTACAATTCTTCATCATTGACCTGAGGGCGCATGGGGGGGAAGTCTTCGCCATGAAAGAAACTAAGAGTGTGGACCAATGTTTCAATCAGTAACTTCATTGTTAATGTCACAAAACACTCAAATATAAAGTAATTGACCAATGTGTCTAGCTTTAAATGAGTATGTGACATGAAATGGCACAGCATGATATGTTTATAGGAAAGACCAGTTAGGCACAGGTCAATTATTTTTAGCATAAAAATATTAAAAATAAATAAATATTTTTTAAAAATAATATATAGGTAATTTCCTCTAATAAATTTAATAAATTAGTTAATTTAATAATGTTGACAACAAATAAAACAAGGAAAAAAAAACAACAGAAATATATTTATAGTTAATTTAATAATGTTGACAACAAAAAAAACAAGTAAAATAATTGTGTAGAAATATATTATTACCAACAGAAATATTCCCTCGGTATATACCGAGAGAATTATCATGGAAAAAAAATAAAACAAAGTAAAATAAAATAATGACGTGTTATTTTTTACTAACAGAATTACTGATAGAATAAATTTTGTTTGTAAAATTCATCAATAAATTTATTGGTAAATTATGAATACTATTCATCACGTCAATTATAACAAGAATCACCAACAGAATGTTTCATTAGTATTTTTCAGAGAATGCTAAAACTATTGACTTTACAATTTCACTGTTAATTAAAAGTCATCAAATTCTCTGTGTAGAGAAAGGCACCTCATTTCCCGTCCATGGTTACTTTTCCCCACATGTCACCTGAAAGAGAACTTACTCCTCACGCACTTCTCCACCGTTAATATAGTGAGGCATTCCATCAATGACATGACAAGACTCAATAATTAATTATTCAAATTTTTAGATACTCTTCATCATTACAATACACTAGATAAGATTACGTGACTGGAGTCTTTAAATATTTAGGCAATTGAAGTTCATTCATCAGCTTCACCGATTCATAAACTCCCTGTATTTTTGGTTTCCTCTCTTTCCTATAAATTATTCTTCCTACATTTACTAACTTAAAAATTAAAGACCCTCTATTCTGATAAAAAACTTATTTTACATGTAAGTTTGTGGAAGTCATCCATCAACCCACGAGACTTGTAGCCAAGCCCATCACTCCACCAATACAAGATCGTGGTCTCAGAAAGCTCAATTTAATCCTGAAATTTTCATGATTTTATTAGTGTCACTATCTATAAAAAAACTGAACTCTCTAAAGGAGTCTCTCTCGCTGTAAACAACATTTCTTAGCAATTCATATCCATATGAGTGGCGTGTGTTATTAATCTTACTCTGAATCTTGCACGCAAACTCCTTATAAAAGAAGATCAATATGCGAGACGAGATCAATATCAGCATGATCTTCAAAAAACAAACATCACCCTTGCCAAATGGAAGATTCACCATTTTGTCTTCAAGTACTATACACTCAGTTCTCTAATGATTGTGTCTCTGTGATGGCCAACTTGGACACTACAATAGAATTATAGACCTAAAAAAGCACATGCAAAATTTAAAAAGCATCCTAGAGCTTGGAGCACAAGATTGCAACCGTGAAAAGCTCAGTCCAACTTCATCGGAATGCATGCAATCTTTCCTAGAAGACGGCTTCACCAAGAGTTGGCAGCTTTCTCTAAAACAGAGTAATTATATGTTGGGGTTACCTTCGGTAATTGTTTCCTCTCTCGGCTTACCTCTACATAATTTCTTCCTTTTTTTCAATGCAAAATTCCGGATGTTGCACACATCGTTGTACATCAGCATGTCAACAAGAAATAATTATTTAGCTAGATCTTGAAGTGAACTGTTTCTTATCCATCTTCAAGAAAGTCCTTCCAGCCCGAGCTGTGCTGAAGGATGGCGCAGGAAAAGAAGCACGGAGGTTGGGTTCTAAGGTGTTATTGGAATCAAATTAACGCTAGCTGATGCATGTATAATTAATTACTTATAATACTAGATTCTGAGTTAACTCCAGAATTTGTTTATTTTTTCACGTTTTTGTAATGCAATTCCAGATTGATAGAATGAATTGCTGGTGTGTTGTCTTCATTTCCTATCATGGAGATTACCTTTTAAAAATATTTTTGTTTAGTAATGCATCAAAATAATTTTTTAATTTATTTTTTATATAAGCATATAAAATAATCTGAAAACACTAAAAAAATAATTTGAAAAAAAATATAAAAATATTATTTCTTAAAAAAATACATTTAAAATTCAAAAAACAGATGAGCTCTTTAATACAATAAAAACAGTTAAATGTGCCATGATTATAATCAAGAATTGAATGAGAGTACTAATAATTAACTTCAAGTTAATTAGTTCAAGATTCTTCATTGGTAATTCAAGTTTAAACCAAAGTTTACGTAGGTGAATTCATAATTTCATTATTGTTTTTTAAATAAACACCATTTCAATAATTAAATTGAATTTTGCCAAAAATAATTGGGTTGCGAGTTCACTTGTAAGTACCTATTTAACTAAGTGGAACTTCTACATCTATTTTTTTTTAACTGAGCGTAAGCCTGGTTTTAGGTGAGATCTTTTAGATTCCAAGGTAATTTATCAAGCCAAAGCAAGTTTAATTAACATTTATTTTAACCACAAATCAAATTTTAAAAAGTAAAATTTTTATAAAATTCTACCGATCGTTTCTTGCCAAATTCTTTGAGACAGAAGGCCGCATAAATAAATTTTAGGATATCTATTATAGGCTGTCAGATGGCCCAAGAAAAGTTCAAGAATCATTCAAGTAAATATGGCTAGGAGTACCTTTAAAAAGTAATTTAATTGATTAGATTTTAAATTTATTTTTTAATATAAATTTTAGTTTTTTAAAGTTATTAAAAACTCATATAATTATTAATTTTAAAACTTTCACATCTCCGAAATAATTATAAACCAAGGCAGTTCAAATTCTAGCGGCTTATGACTGGACATAAAGTCATCTTTAATTAATATTAAGGAAATAGTCTGCACTCTGCATGACATTGTTTTGTTCAAGCGTACCATACCTTATCCAATCTAAGTTAGCTATAATTAATTTTGGTAAATTAAAATAATATAATTTTAAAAAAATTAAATCAAGTTTTATCGAATTACAAAAATCTAATCAAGCTAGTGTTTATTTTTGTGTTCAAACAATATCTTTAATTTTTTTTAATTTTTTTATTTTTTAATATGCTAGTATCAAAAAATAAATTTAACAAAATAAAAAATATATATTATTTTAATATATTTTTAAATAAAAAATACTTTAAAAAACAATATATACAATAATAAAAAAACAATACCCCGGTCTACTTGTATTTCTAGAAATCCAATCTGAACAGCGTCTTAATTAAATCACCCGTAAAGTAGGTTTAATAACACTGATTTTGTTGTAGTCGACCAAAATGCTAAAAGTTTAAAGGTGGAAGGTAGGTGTCGGATGCAGGCAGGTCTCCGTTTGTAATACTCATACTTTTCTCGTACGCTTCTGTTTTTTTTTTGTAGTAAAACAAAAATAATATATTATCAATTTAAATTAAAGGGTGAAACTAAAAACAAGAAAAAAAATTAATTTTTTTTTTAAAAAAACAATACATTATCATGATATCTTTTGTTTGTATTTCTTTTGATTTGCATTATCTCCTGCATGCTTGGTTTTAAGGATATTTGAATATGAGTCTAGTTCTAATTTTGTAAAATTAGAATTTAAATATTGGGATTCAAAATTAAAAATTAAAAAAACATAGACTAGATTTAATAAAGAACAAACCATTTAGATTTTGGCGTGGAAAATTTTAGTTCGGTTCCTAAAGTTTAAAGTTTTTTTTGTTATTTGATCTTTATTATTTTAAAGATTGATATTTTAATATACCAAATTTTATTTTATTCACATAAAGAAATAAAAGAGAGAGTTATTCCCAAAGTTTTAGAAGAGAGAAAATGATTTGACAATCACATTCTAGTCCAGAAGAAGAAGAAGAAGAAGAAGAAGATATTTGCATTGGTGTTTTGTTTTTTTTTTTTTTTTCAACAGGAGTTCACTAGAAAAAGTATTTTCTTATAAAAATGCTGAGAAAATAGATTAAGCCCAGTTTAGTTCTTTTTATTTTTATTCGATACCCACCCTATCCATCTTAACTACTCTTTTTAATTTGAAGATGGAACTATTTGGAGCATTTGGCCTGACTATTCCTCCATGTACATGCAAACGATAAGTCCACAAGTTCTGGTTAAATTAGTCCACCGAAGACTGAAGTGGCCTAAATATAGAACAACTAGCAACTATCAGCATATAATTTAGAGGGTTGCTTGGAAGTATGGTTAAAGTTGTTTTTTAAGCAGTGGCATAGAAAGCATGACTCGGGAATTGATGCAGGCTGTTACTGAGAGAGGAAGGTGTTCTAAAACGCCTGTACATAAGCGTCCTAGGACTACAAGATATGATCCGACAACGAAGCTAGTGGGCCAAGCGTTTGAAAGAAATATGAAGGATGTCTGCTCTTGGTTGTTGAATGATGAGGTCTCATGCATTGGCATTTACGGGATGGGGGGAGTCGGAAAGAAAACTTCGGCTATACATGATCTCCTTGATCAGCTTCAAGAGAAACCTGACATTTTTCCTCGTGGTTATTGGATTACCGAGTCTCGAGAATTTAGTGTTCACGCATTGCAGGATCTCATTGCCAATGCTTTTGGTTTACGTCTTCAGAATGGAAAAGATGTGATGATTAGAGCCAGGGAGCTATGGACAGCATTGAGTGTGATAAAATGTGTTTTAATTCTTGATAATTTATGGGGTCGTTTTCTTCCTGATGAAGAGGGAATACCTCTTAGAACAGACGGGTCGAAGTTGATTCTCACAACTAGATCGCTGGACATATGTCGAAAAATGGATTGCCGAAGGATAATCAAAGTGGAGCCTCTTCCTGAGGGTGAAGCTTGGAATTTGTTCATAGACGAATTAAGGCATGGTGTTACACTTTATCCTAAAACGAAACAGATTTCAGAGTCTGTTGTGAAGGAGTGTGCTGGTTTGCCCCTCTTGGAATCATGACAATGGCTCGAAGCGTGAAAAGGGAGTGGATGGTGAATATCCTTCTTCTGTCATCTCTTTTCTTTACCACTTCTACCGTATAATATGGACATCTTTCTTGACAAGCACACCGTGGTAGATTGCTCCAAGGCACAAGCTTCTCGACAAGAAGAAATAACCAAGAACCCTACAAATATTCTTCATCATCGACCTGAGGGAAAAGTCTTTGCCATGAAAGAAACTAAGAGTGTGGACCAATGTTTCTATCATTATTAATACCACAAAAGACTGAAATATAAAATATTGACCGGCTCTCTAACCTCTCAATCAGTATAAAATATCGTTGTCGTTGTACCACAAGTTGCATCACATGTGTCAAGCTGAGCATACCTCTCAAAAAAGGTATGTGTGAAAGGAAAAAAAATATCCCCGAATGCATGCCTTATGTTTTTGTATTTTATAAGGTAAAACATGTATTTTTACTATATACGAAGAAGGAAAAAGTAAAAAAAAAAAATATTAGTTAACAATTCTATATTTTTTTATATTCGAGTACCTTATTTAGAAGTATATCTAAATTATGCCGGTGCTGTTAAAATTTTGAAAAACATATTACAAACATCCTAATTACACAAATGAAAAACAATAAAGCTTTAAGGGCAACGAATTTATCTTTAACAATAACAAAAAAACTTATTATTTTAAAGTTCTTCAATAAGTAAACTTGTATCTTTTTTTGTTTTGATTTAAGTATAGTTAATTTTATTAGTAATATACATTTTAAGACTTTGATTTTATATCAATTGCAACTCTGAATATATGCTTAGTATCCATGCTTATAGATTTAAACTTGTATAGACATTAGGTTTTTTTTAAAACATTCTTAATAAATTAATCTCTTTAAATTCCTTTTAAAAAAAAATTTCATCCTAATTAATTAACTTTTATTCTGGCTCTGCATTTTCAAGCTATATGGCTTGCAGTGGTATATGTTTATACTCCTATGATGATCGAGCATTGTAAATAGAATTCCTCGGCAGATATTCATGTGCTTCCATCCTTCTTCTGTCATCTCTTTTATTTACCACTTCTACCCTTTAATATGGACATCTTTCTTGACAAGCACACCGTGATAGATTGCTACAAGGCACAAGCTTCTCGACAAGAAGGAATAACCAAGAACCCTACAAATATTCTTCATCATCGACCTGAGGGAAAAGTCTTTGCCATGAAAGAAACTAAGAGTGTGGACCAATGTTTCTATCATTATTAATGCCACAAAAGACTGAAATATAAAATATTGACCGGCTCCTTAACCTTTCAATCAGTATAAAATATCTTTGTCGTTGTACCACAGGTTGCATCAGAGTTTATCTTACACGTGTCAAGCTTTTAATGAGTATGTGACATGGGATGGGATAAGATGATATGTTTGTAGATAATACTAGATAGGTGGCTATTATATGCTAAGGTTTTTTTTTAGCATAAAAATATTGAAAAAAAATAAATATTTAAAAAAAATTAAAAAAATATAATATACAGGTAATTGGCTCTAATTAATGAGTTCAATTGCGGTTAATTTAATAATATCATTAGAAAATAAAATATCAACAACAAATAAAACAAAAAAAAACAACGATTCAATGCAAAAGATGAATGTTTGTCAATATTATAGAACTATATCTTCATAATATTCTCAAAACATCTCAATGATCTTATTTGTTAACAAAGTAAAAAAATAAATGAGAATAAGATAATTGCGTAGAAAGAAAAATACAAAAAAATAAGATAAAAAAATCAATTACTGTTAACTTTTTAAACCATAATCCAGGTTATAAGATCGAAAGCACTATACATGAACAAAGCATGAGGGTTAAAATCACAGAAAAACAACACAAAAAATCCAAAATTAAGAAAATACAATAAAAATAATGAGTGTTAAAATTGCAATAAAAAATAAATCAAACCGCAACAATAAATTTTAAATTTGAGAGTTAAAATGAAAAGAATAAAAACATCAACAAAATGACAAAAATCAAAAGAACAAAGATAAAAAAAAAAATACATTATAAACTTGAATTGAAGGGTGAAACTAAAAACAATGAAACTTTCATAAAAGATTCAAGGGAAAAAAAAAATCATAAGAATAAGCATCAAATCTTAAACATCAAAACATAATAAAAAAAATGAATATACAGAATTATTCAACATGTTTTTTTACACTAAAGAAAACTCTTTGATATCAATCGAAAAACTTATGCACGCATCTAATTAAACAAATCAATAACCATTTGTGTAAAGCAATGAAAAAAAAGATTCATCAACAATAAACAAAAATAAAATTGAGAAAACCAAACAAAAAATAAAGATCAAGATATATAACATCGCAACACGGGTAATTTACCTAATTATTTTTAATGAACCCCTCTATCAAAATAAATTTATAATAGAAAAACACATAATATTTGTAATAGAAACTGATACACACATAAAATTTCTTGAATAATAATTAAAAAAATAATGCAAGGCTACACATATGAAAAATCTTTAAAAAAAATAAATTAATAATATTTATATTAAAAAAAACAAATTTAATCTATATAAAATTAATAAAAAATCACATATGAATCATATCTACCTCTTTAAAAATTAAACACATCAAATATCATTTAAAAATTATCACAATATAATTAAAACATAAACCCAAAATTTATTTGATAAAATACACACAAATAATGAATTATTTTTTAAAAAAAACTGAAAATTAAAAAAAATAATAAAAAAGAAATCAAGCCAGGTGCTGTTAGGCCTAACAAGCAAAGGCCAATGTCTTACCCAATAAAGCATCGGCTAGCGCGCGGACCTTTATTTTTTAAAAAATTATAATGGGCTGGAAAAATGACGCATCGTCTATGTAACCCAGAATTCAGCCACTGTGGTGGCTGGAAAAATAGGGTCCTTTGTTTTTTATCCAAAAACTAATTTTCAACCTTTTTTTTTACTCAAAACACTTAGAAAAGACCCTAAAGACCTTGTTAAGTTAATTCATGGCCACCAAAAACCCCAATAAACCGCTCCATAACTTGAAATCCAGCTGAAACAGAAATTCTACCCAAGCTCATATTTTTTTAAGTGTTCTTAAGGTAAAAACAAAACACATAAGCGTAACTCTCTCATCATATGGAATCTTTTGACACAAATATCAATCATTTTGTGGTCATAATCTTTTCCAATGGTTATTTTCTTTCTCTAAGCCAGAATCCGGTGACTCCCTCCCTCTTCTCCCAATAAAAAAGGACTAAAAAGGAGGAAAATAAAGTTATGTACCAAAATGTATTTTCTTAAGATTCAAGGGGTTGGTCACCTAATATCTAAAAAAGATGGGGGATTAAAATGAATGTGTTAACAAAAGTTTCAACCCACCCTTTATGTTACCCGAGATTTTCACTTCAGTCCCCTATCTTTCAATTCAACCCTCCCTCCTAAAAAAATGTAGTTCGAGGCTATTTGAGCTCAAAATGCCAAATCACACAAAATAAAAGTTCAAGGACAAAGTGAAAATTATAGAAAAAAAAAACATCTTTGCTCCAGTCTATAGTATACTATGAAAGAGTGCAGAATAATTCTAAAAACTAATGCATTTTAGTATATAGTATAATTCGATAGGTGACTAACATTAATGTATTAATTTTTTCTAGTTTTTTATTTATTTATCTTGAAAGTTTATCATGGATACTAAATATATTTGATTTTCATTAATATAAATATATCATGCAAATATAACTTATCGAGATAAAGAATTTAATAGAGAAAAGATTTAAAACAAATTATAATAATCCCTTTGAGGCCTTACAAAATTTAAAAAATCATTCAGAAAATTAATTACTTTTTAAAAGTAATTAGACTAATCAATTATATATATATATATAAAAAGAGGATATCAATTGAATACTAAATTAAAGAAACAAATTAAAAAAATTAAATAAAAAAGATGTGTTGTTATGTGTTTGGTGTTGGAAACTTGTTTTCGTTAAAATGATTTAAACAAATTATAGATGAATGAAAAGTTAATATATAAAATATCCTTGATTTTTTTAGATTTAATTTTTAATTTATAGTGGCTAATTAATTCAATATTAATAATTTTAAAAATTAATTCTTATTAATTTTTAAACCTTTTAGCTTCTAAAAAAGGGTGAAGGTATATGTTTATATTCCTATGACTATCAAGCATTGTACATAGAATTCTTAAACAGATCATGTGCACAAAAACTGGCCATGATTTTGGCCTTTTTAAATATGATAATTTATGTTGATGAGGGCTTTTAGACTGTGAATCCGATCAGCTTGATCAAGTCAACCGAGCTTTAGCTTTGATTAAAAAATTAAACAAAGTAAACATACGAAGAAATGAGAGTCCTAAATGCAAAAAATAAAAAATAAATAAAAGAATCAGTCCATTTCGAGATTGGCTGTGGGCTAAGGCCTTAGACTATGACCCAAACGATTGCTTTGTGCTAAATTTTGCAGGCTGGCGGGAGCATGCATTCTCGTTGTTTACTTGGCTGTAACCTGTGGGGCTTTCATGGCTCACCCGAAGTTCATTGTCTATGCAGAGATAACTCTGATAAAAAAGACAGAAGAGAAGAGAAAGCGAAATCAATCTTTAGAATGAAGATATAGTTACCAAGAAACAGCAACAGGTTGGATTAAGCAGCAGAAAGAGTAGCTTGAAGGTAATAAAAATGGCCATAATAAGCAGGAGTGCGAATCAAACATGAAAATCTCTAGTAAAAATCAATCAGATAACATCTAGCATCCTTTAAGCTTGAACCTCCTGTCTTTGTCAATTCCAATACAACAGCACATGGACATCAACAAACTGAGAGATGCCAGTTTTTGAAGTGTTTAGGCAGTGTTTCTTGTGCTTTCTTCAACACTGACTGCAAGAAGTTCCCCTTGAGCTTCAATTCTCAGTTGTTTGGATTTGAGTTTTCTGATGAATAGACTGTGTTGAGAGAAATGAATTGTTTTCTAGGTCTTACCTCAATCTATCCATGAAGTTTCCTCCGCACTTCCATCTTCATTTGAAGTGCCTGAGCAATTTAAAAGCTTATATATTGAACATGACAACTCTGAGTTAACAAAAAGCTTCTGAACTAAAATCCCGCCATGAAGCACATAGAGATTAAGTCAATAACAATTCATTAATTGGATTCCCCTGCTACCTTGAATGACTGCAGACAAAGCCCAAATGGGTTTTCCACCATGTTTTTTGGGTCTCGACCCAATACCAACCTCTAAACATATGAAGTTTTAACAATGTCACAAACCACCCACTAATGCACGCCAAATTCATTCTCTATATGGAGAGCAAGGCACCTCATTTCTCGTCCATGGTTACTTTTTTCCCACATGTCACCTAAAAGGAAACTCACCTCTCCCCAATGACATGATAAGACACCACAATTAATAACAATTAATTTTTTTATCAATAGCATAACAAGACTTAACATCCAACTACTTATTGTCAAATTATCAAAAATATTTTTTTAACACAACATAAAATATATAATATAAACTCAGATTATAAACTCGAATCATAAAATTATAAAAAAATATTTTAATTAATTATATATTGACAATTTCAGTCAAGTAATAAATAATAATATAACACAATTAAAATAAAAATGAAATAAACAATACAGAAGTCTAAACACCTTAAAATACATAGTTCAAATAAAAATTCATATATAATTTAAATAACTTAAAAATACAATACAATTATGTCCATAGAATTTCATTAACTAAAAATTAACAAACCTAAAACATGTAAAAATAACTAATATAAGAAATATCTCTCTTTTAAATGAGATTTTAAATCCTAATGCAACCATATCACAATCTAAGTAAATAACCTCACCTCAACTCCCCCACTCTTTTTAATATACTCTAACACCATAGCAATTCCTTTGGCTATTGCTTATGCTTTAGCAAGGATGACTTCAACTTAACCTAAAATATTAATGATATGATTGTGAGGTAAACGGAAACTATATAAAGATAAGTCATAATATTGCTTGATCAAGTCCGGTTTGTTATTAAATACTTCTGAGCGGTTAATGGGTCTGGAAAATGAATTTATAAAGAATTACATCAAACTTAACAATCCAAGGCAGCCAAAAGAGAAAATTAAGAGCCCAAATGCCTAGTCTATTTTATATGCAACTTGGTATTAGCATTTTCATATAAAAGCTTCAACAAATTGGGAAGTCTGATTCAAACAAAAATGTTCTCACATCATGTGGTATGTTTAAAAAATAATACTAGCAATGTTATAACCATCCCCAATGAAACTCAATCATAATCAATGGAGTAATTCACAAATACAGAAGGACATAAGAAAAACAAGGATTGAAAGAGAATAAGATTAGCTACCAATAAGATAGTTGTATCAAGTAAACTATAATATTGCCTTATAAAATCTGTTTGCTTATCTGATATTTTATAATGGCTTGTGGGTCTAGAAAACAAAATATAAAGGAGCATTAATGTATTATTGCACAAATACAGACATAAGAAAACTAACCTTGTGCTTTTATTAATGATAGCTTGTTAATCTCTCCTGTAGAAGGATGGAGTTTCCATAAAGAAATAATGGTGATTAGATAATGAACATTAGAGAAGTAAAGTGTGCTTTATTTCAAAACAATACTAAAAAAATTACAATTATCTCTAATGAAACTTGTAATTAATGAAATTCCTACAGCATGCAAGAAAACTAACCTTGTCAAAACTCTTATGACCATCAACAATTTAAATTAGCCTTGTCCTGGAATTTCAAGTTCTTTCACAAGCTAGTAAATGTTGCAAAAGAAAAAAGTTATAATATACATGGATCCCACCAAATAAACAAACTAAACCCTGTATAGTGTATTCCACGCAGTTAAGAAAATAAATTACTATGCGGATCATATATTTTAAAAGAGAAAGAATCAATTACTTTTGATTCAACAAGTCAATAAACATAAATTTTATATTACTGATAATAAAGCAAAAATTTAAAATTTTAAGCTAAAGAGTTGAGCAAACCTCAATGGAAACTGCAGATCACTAGTAACAATCAAAGCAGGCCTGAATTCTACCTGTAGATTTCCATTAAATTAATTTAAATTTAATAGAGAAAAAGGGAAGAAAAGAAGATCTTAAATGGAACATAAGGATTAAGGAGCACAGATTGTTCAATCTGAATTTTGCAACAAACTCATCTCTAGAAACAAGTCTTCAAGAATCAAGTATGCCAAGAAAAAAAACTAACATGTTATAGAGAGGTGAGACACGAGAGCATAGAAGATGGAGAGTGGAGAGTCTGGACTCTGGATACTTAAGGAAGAACAGAGGCAAACGAATTAAAGGAAAAAAAATGGTTGTTTGGAGAGAGAGAGAGAGAGAGAGAGAGAGAGAGAGAGAGAGAGTTGTGGAACCAGTTAGGGGAACTTGAGTTTTGAGAAAGGGGAAAGGGAAAAGGGGAGACTGGGGATTGGAGTCTGGAGAGTGAATGAGTGATGGACTGACAGGGAGGCGAGTGAATTAATTTTTTTAATTTTGTTAAACTCGTAAACTCGGTCTGATTTTACCGAGTTTGCTGGTTTTTGAGTTTTTAACCTGATTTTACATGTTATATACATGTTAACTTGTAAAATCGTATGATTTTACGAGTCAACTCGTGATTTTGACAACCTTGCTTTTCATTATTACATCACACTCCACGAGATAAGATTACATGAATGAGGTCTATAAATATCTCATATCACCAAGTAAATATTTGAACAATTGAAGTTCATTCATCAGTTTCACCAATTCACAAACTCCTTATATTTTTTTCATTTTCCTTCTCTTTCCTATAAAGTATTCCTCCTACATTTACTAACTTAAAAATAAAAGTACCCTCTATTCTGAAATGGAACTTGTTTTACATGCAAGTTTGGGGAAGTCACTCATCAACCCACGAGACTTGTGGCCAAGCCCATTACTCCACCAATCCAAGATCACGGTCTCAAAAAGCGCATTCCAATCCTGAAGTTTTCATGACTTCATTAATGGCATCATCTATAGAAAACTGAACAAAAGCTAATTCTTTCTTGTTTTACTCCTCATCACCAAAAATTCTTTTCATGGATAACAAGTTGAAGACTTCAGGACATGAGAGAATAACTAATCTCCCCGCCATAGGTACTCCAACTTCTCCAAATCTCTAACAAATCACCCATCAGGTGAAAGTGTTTAACGATGTTGTTGTATCATACAACAACAACTTCAGACTTTTCACTCCCTTCACGGAAAACACAACATCTAGCTCTACTAAGTTTACAAAAACAACTTTAATTCCCTCAAGGAACAAGATAGAACGATGATGAAGCTAGTAGGCACGAGAACACTCATACTCTAACTCTCTAAAGGAATCTCTCTCACTATAAACAACATTCCTTAGCAAGTCCTATCCACATGAGTGGCTTATGTTATTAATCTTCATCTGAATCTTGCACGCAAATTCCTCATAAAAAAATATCAAGATGCGAGACGAGATCAAAATTGCATGATCAAAGAACAAACATCACCTTTGCCAAATGGAAGATTCATCATTTTGTCTTCAAGTGCTACATACTCATTTCTCTAAGAATTATGTCTCTATCATGGCCAACTTGAATGACTACAATAGAATTACAGACCTAAAAAAACATATGCAGAACTTGAGAAGCGTCCTAAAGCTTGTAGCCCAAGATTACAATAGTAGAAAGCCCAATTCAACTTCATCGGAATGCATGCAATCTTTCCTAAAAGACGGCTTCACCAAAAGTTGGCAGCTTTCTTGGTATTGTGGTTACTTTTGTGGTTGTAGTTTTAAAAAAATAGTTTAATAAAAAAATGTTTTTTGTGAGGTTCGTTTTAAAATTTGATGTGTTTGGTTAAAACTGCGGTTGAAATTGTGGTTGAAAAAAAGTAATTTCTTGTGTTTAGTTAATATGTTTTTTGTATGAGGTTTGATTGTAAAATTACCTAAAAGAACATACATCTATATTTATGTACAGAGCCTTTCACTATCCGGCCTTTTCTTGTCTGCATTTCTTTTTCGCCATAGCTCCTACAGCTTCGATGCTCCTACTTCCTACCATAACAAATCTTCGTCTCCACCATCTCCTCTATCTTCAACACCCTCACTTATTTCTTTTTTTGGGGCTAAGTTCTCTATAATGACATGGGTTCGGCAAGACAAACCAATCTTCAAAGGAAGATCTCAGGGCAAAGAGTCTTTCATGGCTGGTCCTTCCTCGCCCGCTAATGATTCTGACAAGGTAAAGAGGTTTGAAGAAGCGCTTGAACGCAGCTTCTGGTGCTAGGATGGCTTTATGGTTTGGGGTGGTTGTGAGGCAAAAAGGTCCAGTATTTGTACATGTAATGCCAAGGATCATGTGATGAAAACTGCTTGTATATATATTTGCAATGGCTTTGGATGGATTTTACTTTGATCAAATGGGAGAATCAGAAGAGACTTGTTGCTTTGATAAATGTTGGGTTTATACAGTTTAATGGCCAATCCCCAGCTTAACCCATCCTATGTATTGTTGGAGGCGACGGACTTTTTAAGAGGCTTACCATCACATGAAAGGAAAAAATCTAATTATTTGGTGCAGGCGTGTTTTTGCAAACCGAGAAACAATGGAGGAATAGATCAGTGAAGGTGAAGGTGAGAGAGAGGAGAACACAGCAATGAAAAGCAATTGCAAATTGCTTTTCACAAACTGAGGTTGGTCCTCAGTTTAGGAGTGGGACCTACATGAAAAAAAATACATTAAGTATTGACCAAACATTTTAAAACAACTTTGATTTTAACCGCAGCTGCAGCAGCAGATCCAAACACCCACTAAAACAGAGTAATTATAAGTTGGGGTTACTTTCGGTAATTGTTAGGAGTTCATGTATTAGGTTATGTTTGTTTCCTGGAATTCACTTTCCGGGAAATCACTTTCCAAACTTTCCTGTGTTTGTTTGTCATTAGAAAAGTTGATCAACGGAAAACACTTTCCAGTCAAAGGAAAATTTGGCTTAGTTTCTAGGAAAGTGTTTTCCTGGAAAATTTGGGCGGAAAACACTTTCTGAAAGTTGTGAAAAATTTAAAAATTTCATATTATTTGCTGATTATATCAAATTTGGTCCTCAAACTTTTGATTGTTATACATATTTTGTTTTGAATATTTATTTTTCAATTTCATCTCTTAAAATTTAATTTTTATATTAACTTTGGTCCTCATTTTTATAATTGTTATTTGCTTTTCCCTTATCATTTTTTATTGAAATTTTTTATGTATCAAATTTGGTCCTCATTCTTTTGATTGTTACTTATTTTATTTGAAATAATTTATGAGATGCTAATTATTATTATTTTAATTTCTTCATCTTTCATTTTTTTAATTTTTTAGATTTGATCTCTATTATTTTGATTATTATTTATTTTATTTGAGATAATTTATGAAATTCATTCTCATTCAACTTTTTAATTTGTAAGATTTGTTCCTCATTATTTTAATAAACTTGAGAAAAATAAAAAATTAATAAGTTATTTTCCAACTCATTTTTCATGACATAACCAAACACTGGAAAGTATTTTCCAACTTATTTTTCATTACACTACCAAACATCAGAAAATAATTCACTTTTCTGGAATTCACTTTCCTGAAATTCACTTTCCAAAAGAAAATTACTTTCCAGCAAACAAACAAGGCTAAATATATATAACATATACAAGTCCAAGGGTTTCTTCCTTTTTTTTTCAAAGCAAAATTCCGGATGTTGCCCACATCGTTGTACATCAGCAAGTCAACAAGAAATAATTACTTAGCTAGTCACTTGGTCACCAAGGCACACATAATCACCAATAACTAAACACAAGGGTTTCTTACATCCCCTGTTTTTTTTATTGTCCATTTCCACAAAGTTTCTATGCTGCCATGACATTGTCCACCAAAAGATTACAAATATTTCACTTTCAAGGCTTACAATAATTCCATTTGGACCACTAAACAGCACACGACTTCCTTCCTCCCCAAGCCAAAAGACCCTTATAAAATGACCCAAACAGAGCCTCTCAGCTCATCATGAACCCTAGTTCATTTCCACTGGTCTCTCAACAAAGACGTCTGGAACATGTTTTCAGGCCATGGCAACTCATGGGTAATGTCTAGCTGAAGCATATGTGCTGCGAAGATTACACAACGATAAATTGAAGAGAATGGATGAGGAGAAGGCTAAGATGGATGATGATGAGGAGCTTGATCTCGAAGTGAACTGTTTCTTATCCATCTTCAAGAAAGTCCTTCCAGCCCGAGCTGTGCTGAAGGATGGCGCAGGAAAAGAAGCACGGAGGTTGGATTCCAAGGTGTGATTGGAATCAAATTAACGCTAGCTGATGCATGTATAATTGATTAGCTATAATAATAGATTCTGAGTTAACTCCAGAATTCATTTTATTTTCACGTTTTTGTAATGCAATTCCAGATTGATAGAATGAAATCAATGAATTGCTTGTGTGTTGTCTTGATTTCATGTGAAGTTTTTTGACAAAATATTTTGAATGTTTGAGAGTATAGTAGCGGTTGTTTTTTAAAGTGAATTTTACTTGAAAATATATTAAAATAATATTTTTTTTATTTATTAAAATTGATTTTTACATCAGCATGTCAAAATGATCTGAAAACACCAAAAAAATATTAATTTAAAACAAAAAAATCAATTTTTTTAAAAGTCTTTTCAAACATAAAATTAAACAGACTCCAAAATACAATAAAAACAACTACATGTGCCATGATTATAATCGAGAATTGAATGAGAGTACTAATAATATTAACTTCAAGTCCATTATTTCAAGATTTTCAAGTTTAAACCAAAGTTTACTTGGCTTAATTCATAACAATATTATTTCACTATTTAAAAAAAATTAAAAAGAAAATAAAATATCATTAATTTAAGAAAAACAACTTCAATAATCAAATTAAATTTTAACAAGATTGGATCGCGAGTTAATTTACCAGATGTATAAACTTTTACCCAGCTTTTTTAACCTAGTTTAAGCCAAGTTTTAGATGAGAACGAGAAGATTCCAAGTTGATGTATCCAGCCACGTTTAATAACATCAATTTAAACGATAAATCAAATTTTAAAAAGTAAATTTTTATAAATTTCTACGGATCGTTTCTTGCCAAATTCTTTGAGACAGAATTTTAATGTATCATAGGCTGTCAGATGGCCCAAGAAAAGTTCAAGAATCATTCAAGTAAATATGGCGAGCTCTAATTTGCCATTTCTCCCAATAAACAGTAGTTTGTCACTGCAACTGGTAAGGATTCA
>Ga0307513_10004657_pt1 | contig 18257 bp, 8 predicted proteins | sample 15_EM_MG_FD_202174 | JGI IMG/M metagenome (GOLD analysis project Ga0307513, IMG submission 202174) | Populus trichocarpa ectomycorrhiza microbial communities from riparian zone in the Pacific Northwest, United States - 15_EM | ecosystem: Host-associated > Plants > Roots > Unclassified | place... | reverse complement strand
AAAATGAACATTTACCATAAATTAAAGGTATCTTATATTATCAGACTTGTTATTATAAAACATGCTCTAGTTAAGGAGTTATTGATACTTCAAGTGCAAAATGATGATATAAAACCTTGATAAAAATCCACTTTTAGGTACTAATCAACAGTCATGCGTGTAGGCCAGACCCAGCGCACAGGCAGGGCAGACCCATCGCCTGGTGTCCCCACGTGGCGCGCGGGTCTGGCTCAGCACCCAGGGCAAGCCAACCTCAATGCCACGTGGGCGCGCGGGTCTGACCCAGCACACAGGCAGGGCAACCCAAACTCCAGGTGTCCCCACTTGGGGGCGCGGGTTTGGCTCATGTCCAAGGCAAGCCAGCCCTAGCGCCAGGTGTCCACATCTAGGGCCTATAGCCCCACCAAAACTTGAGCTGACCATTTTCTCCCCAACCATATTTTCAATGCCAAATGCATCCCCGCAAAAAGACAACCCCATCACTCCCCTGCTGCCCTTGCAACTCTCTGTGGCAAGGGCTAGTCTAGGTAAACAGTAACAGGGGTACTGAGCCCTTTTAATATATATATAGAAGTAGCTTCTTAGGTGTACTATCTTCTAATAACTTTATGAGTTGTAGCCACGTTATATAGGCTAAAGGTGTTAGTGTAGTGCACAATATCAACATTAATAATGAACTACAAAGAAAGAAGATGAAAAAAAGGGGTAGGCTCAATTAAGTTTAGTTTGACCATGGTTAAACCGAACATAAAAAAAGTGTTACTCGAAGTCAAAATGAGTTCGGTTGGGTTCAGTTTGATCTGATCAAATCGACCTAAGAGTAGAGAACCGAGACCAATTAGGTTCGATTTGATCTGATAGGCTTAGTTTGGGTTCAGTATGACCGTGGTCAAATCGACTGAAAACCCTTTGAATTGAGCCAAACAATGGGCTCGATTTAGGTTTGGTTTGACCTAGTCAAACGAAACCCAATAGGAGATCTTAGGTTCGATTTGACCTAGTTAAACCAACCCAAAACTATTTGAACTGAGTCCAAAAATAATCTTGTTGTTCTCGATTTAACTTGGTAAATCCAAGCTAACATGTTTTGCACAAATTCACATCATATTTTTTTTCTTATTCTTTTTAACATGTATCATCATTTTCCCCCTAATTAATTTTTTAACACTTTGTTAAAAAATTGACTTGTGAAAAATAGTGTGAGCAATGATACCTGACAACGCATGCTAAACAAAATAATGCTTAAGATGCGAGTTTGCAAAAGTCTTATTGGTAGATGGTAGACGTTTCATATGTTAGGTGTACTAAGTCACTATACAAGGTCATGGTGAAGTGGAGAGAGTGGGACGATAGACAACACCATGTGATCTTACCATTCTCTCTCCATAACATACAACTTACCAATCCTCAAGATTTCTGTACGCTCTTTGCTTCTTGTTGAGTGTGAGATTTCAAATATGAGGAGTGTGAGATTTCAAGTCTGAGAAAAAATTATTCTCTAGTTTTTTTCATCAATAAAAAGGCAACTTCTTCATTTTCACCACTTGTTTATAATATCAAGAGATAACTATTAAATGACTTAGCCCAATTATCAAACAAAAGCCAAAACTTGGGCTCTGCCAAACTGAACACAATTTAGGTTCAGTCAATCGAGCCAGTTGGACCCACTTGATTCATTGGACCAAGTCTAAGAAAATTGAAATATGGAGGAAATCTAAACAAATGATGAACTTGAGAGAGAATAACATTATAGGCCCATTTGGTTTCGGTTGAACCCAAACTGGAGAAGAGGAAATTTAAACATGTAAACTTGATGAAGAATATCATGGAGACATTGGAGATACTTTCACCTTGGAGATTACCTTGGAGAAATAACCAAAACTTGGTTCAGTTAGTCAAGGCTAAACTAGACCTATTTGGGTTTGGTTGAACCCAAACTGGAGAAGTATAGAAAATTTAAACAAGTGATCAACTTGGTGAAGAATAACATTGAGACAATAAAGATACTCTTACCATAGATTTTAACTTGGAGAAATAACCAAAACTAGGTTTAGTTAGCCGAGACCAAGCTAGGCCCATTTTTATTCGATTAAACCTAAACTAGAGAAGCATGGAGAAAGTTTAAACATGTCAACTAGCAAAGAATAACATGGAGACATTAGAGATAATTTCACTTTGGAGTTTAACTTGGAGAAATAGCCAAAATTAGGTTCAATTAGCCGAGGCCAAGTTGGGCCCACTTTGGTTCGGTTGAACCCAAATTGGAGAAGTAGGGAGAAAATTTAAATAAGTTATCTCGAAAAGAATAACATGGAGATATAATCTCGAAGACATTGAATATATAATAGAAAAAATATATATCTTCTTATAGATTTAATTGGAAAAATAATTGTTTGGTGAGGAAGACTTATAGAGCCCTTTTGGTTTGGTTAAACCCAAATTGGAGAAGTATTGAAATAATTGTTATCTGATAACAAACCGGGCTTGGTTGAGCAAAGAAGTATTGAAATAATCATTATCCGAGACAAATTGTGCCTATTTAGGTTTAGTTGAGCCCAAACTAGAGAAGCATACCATTTGGGTTTGGTTGAACACAAACTAGAGAGGTATTGGGGAAGTATTTAATTAGGGAAATAAATGCTTTGTTATCTGAGGACAAGCTGGGCCATTTGGGTTTTGTTGAGAACAAGTTGAGAAAGGCCGAATAATGGAGATTAAATTGGAGAAATAATCTTGAGAAAAATAAAGTATAAAAACTTTTTTAAGATTTATATAGGACATAAATTTTGGAGATATATCGTATTAGAGATTCTGGAGATTTAAAGACAACATATCATAAGAGACTTTAATTGAAGTACATCTTCAAGTGATTAGAGTGTCATGCATGTGTAAAAAGTTTTTTCTTCTTCGTCTTATATGTGATAAGTAGATTTAATCACCCTCATTACTCTGAATGGTCCATCTTATTTTGGCGTCAACTTTCATTTTCCTACAACACTATTTATTGCTTTCAACTTTCTAATACCTATTTCCTATTTTAAATCTTTTATTTTTCACTATGACGTTATAGTATTAATAGCTTGATGGTGAAATACCTCATTCTTTACTACAACACTAAATCTAATCTCCTCAAGAAAGTCTAAGTTTGCCCTTAGTTCTTGGTCATTGGTGGAGAAGTCAAGAGGAAAAGTGTTTCACCAATAGAATTATTCTGAGCAATTAGATGGGATCCTGGTATTGCCCTTAAAAGTTTGGTTATCTCGAGAAAAAACTTGAGAATTATCTCGCTTTGAAGATACTTCTCTTCATTTGTTAAAGCGGTTGTGTTCTTGTTGTGATGCACTTGCTTCCTCTACACAGTATGGGTTGAATGTTCTAAGTTGGAACTAGATGTTCATAACTCATCTATTTGGAAGGGTTCTTCAGAAGTGTAAGAAGAGATTGTCTCAGAATCAATGGTTTCAATCAAAAGGGTTTTGATATGATAGATGAATCATTCTTCTAATTAAAGTTTATGAAGTTTGGTATTTACTCGGCAAAACCTAGAGGTATGACCTTTGTGGTCATATTTGTAATATGTAATGTTTTTTAGGAAAAATTGAAAATTATTATACTAAATATGCTAGAATCAGATTTGTCACCCTCATGAAGTCCCAAATAAACTAGGAGAAATCTGATTTGGAAAATTTGTGTTGCTTCCCCCTTTGATGTCCTTGGATTTGCTTGTTTAATTTGGACAAATAAGAAAACAAATTTCCTCATTTGTTGCTGATTTAATTACTTTCCTCTTTAAGTTAGGGAAATCTTTAAATAATCCTCCCCTCTTTAGGAATAAGATCTAGCCAACTTCCTTACTTAATTAGGAGAATAAATTGCTGACTTTCTTTCCTTGTTGTAGCTAGGATGAATAAGAAAATCCTTATAAGAAAAGGATTTTGAAACATTTTATGAATCCTTGCCACACTTGGAAACTATATTGCAGCCCTTTAAAGATCCTTGTAGAGCTAGGAGATTCCCAAAACAAGCTGCAATATCCTTGTAGGAAAAGGATCCTTGCCAAATAGGAAGTCCACAAGTCAAAAGAAAGTAAATAACAAAATTCATACAGCCTCTGTTGACCCATATTGAGATGCCTTCCTGAGCTCTGATTGACCTGCAATTTTAACCCAATGTAGGACACCATGTCAGGAGACTCCACGTAAAATGTCAGCTTAATCCAATGGTTGGATTGAGAATTGTGACTGTTGCTGTAAACCTGGATAGTTACACATTTTACGTCAAAATCCGAATTTGACCTTTCCTGGATCGTACCATTCCCTCTCGTTTCAAGATGATTCATCCTCGAATCACCAATAAGTTGAATGGACAATTCCTTAGCCTCCTTTTGAAGCCTTTGGAGTTCTTTTCTTGCCAACAATCGTTGCTAACAACTTTGGATGAAAGTAGCAGCCGTTCTATTTTGTATATCATCATTGCAACGTATTTTCTCCTCTCTTTCTGAAGCTTACTGGGCATTGACTGATGCCGTTAACACATCAAGTTCTTGCTTCATCTCCCCTAGAATACAAGATAGACTCTTGGATTTTTTTTTAAAAACACTAATCTCTTTATTTCTCTCTATTTGATACTACCTCTCCTTTTGAATCCTCCTTTTCTTTTGCTATAACACCTCATCAGAATACATGATATCCCTTTGGTTTATAGGCTGCCAAAAACCTTTTCGATGGCCTATGATCTCATCCTTAAAACCGTCATTACCAATATCATCAATGTCCTCCTCATAATCAGCCCACCTTGGCCTTTCTGCCCCACTGCCATCGTTAGATTTGTGTTGAGCCCCAACTTTTCTCACGTCTTGGGTACATGTTCCAACCATGTTACCATGTTTTCCCACCTTCTCAAGTCTGTCACATACGTTCCCCATCATAAAATTCATTTTTCCATCATCTTCGTCATGGCATGTGTCACACCTGAACATCGTGGCGACCGATTATAAAAAAATCTCTCGATTAGAAAAGGAACAGATATCTGACATCTTATTTTTTTTTGGGGAAACGGTCTTGTTCAAGGAGTCGCCACCTATTATTATGGTCACTAGTAACCCTAACTGGTCAACAGAGATTATATGGTACGGGACTGGTTACGCAAAAGGGAAGATGCTATCACCCCTTAAGTGTCCTACCTAAGGCAGACTACATTGTTGGTTTTGTCTAAAATTGATAAGAATTTCTTCCTCTTTTTCCCTTTTTTATTCTTCCTTTCATGTTCCTGACTCTAGCATCATTGAACAATTCCTACGAATATTTCCAACTCTAGCGTTGGTAAATATCGCACAAATATAAAAAATACGATACTCCTGACTCTGCCATCAATGAATATTTTTGCAAAAAATGAATTTGAAGAAGAAATTTTCTATGTCATTTTTTTTTTGTTTATCCTTTATTATTATTTACCCTTTTTAGATGGAAGTAAAAAAAACATTGCACGACATATTTGCATTTAACAGTAATAGTCCACAGATTGAGGACATCTATAAAAAAATACAAACACAAAGAAAAATAAAATAAAACAAAGTGTGAGGGGCCCACAAATAAATCAACGAAGGCCCCAAATATTTTTGGAATTTTCTGTTATCGAAAAGAGGTTCATTTGGTCAAATATCAAATTAGAATGAGCATAAAAATTATGGCTGAGGCATAAGGGGGTGTTTCGCTAAGCACACCTTTAGCAAACACAATTTGGGTCGGCTCGGCCTAAAGCCCAGACCCGGCCCACTCTTTTTTTTTTCTTTTTGGGCTGGATCTAGCCTAGCCATGCATGAAAGGTTCACGCATGCATGCAACAGTAACCAGTTAATTATTTTAGCAAGGAAGGAAGGAAACTTACCTAGACGTGCGGCTGCTGGAGGCGAAGTCGAGGGAGACTGGGCTAAAAAAGAGGGTTGAGGGGGGCGGCAGCTAGTATAGGGTTCGCCGCCCCCTTCTTTTTTTATGTTTCTCTCTTTTAGGATTTCTGGTAATGGCCTCCTCTTGGGGTCTCTTCTTTTAGGGTTTCTCTCTAATCGTCCCCCCCTTTTCTGCATACACTGAGATCAGTATTTATAGTGCAAAAGTCTCATCACATGCGAGAAGTAAAGTCTCAATCAAATTCATTCTCTTTTTTCAAGTTCAAATTAGAATCGAATTCGAAAGCAGACAACTATCATTATCTTGAAGGTAAGGATTATCTTGAAAGTAATGATAGAATGGCAAAAGAACATTGTAGTCCCTAGTTTCCGTACAAGCTGACAAATCACCTTTTTTTTAATTTTACATTTTAAACCTCGTAAAAATTAAATTAAAAACCAGTGGGCCAAAATTGGTTACAACAGTTGCCCCCTCTTTACAATGCATACGGTGCAAAGGCATTAGAAACATTATTTTCTTTTGACATTGTATAATAAGTTTTGTAAAGAAGAATAATTGTGAAACCCTTCCCCTTTTTCTTTCTTTCTTTTTTTTTTCTTTTTTTTATTGATTTTTTTTAGAAGTGGTCTCATTGTAATGGGTGACCTATCCAGGTAGAAAAATACAAAGAAAGGGTCTCATTGTAATAGGTGACCTACCCAAGTAAAAAAAGAAAGGAAAATGAGGGGTCGAAGGCGCACTCAAAAGGATGGTCGAGGGCTCGAAGATGCACTAGAAGGAAGTGAGGGCTCCAAGGCGCTTTCGAGAAGGAAGCGAGAGCTCGAAGGCGCGCTCCAAAAGAAGCGAGGGCTCGAAGGCGCGCTCGAAAGGAGGTAGGGTTAGGAAAACACTACCTTGGATGGTTGAGAAAAGGTGGTGGAAAAATATAAAGAGATTTCTTTTGTTTTTGTTTTTTTTTTTGCAGCATAATTCTCGTGGGCGGCCTGCCCAGGCTAAAATTTCTCAAAGGTGAAAAATTTCCAAAAGCAATTTCAATCTTGGCCATTTCAAGGTGGCCTTCCATTTGAAGGATCTCGTCAGAGATTTCTCTTGTGAAATTTACAAAACTCGTTGTCTAATGTCTCAAAGTTTAGATGATATGCATGCATCTTTACCTGATTTGAAATATAGGTCCCCATTTCTTCTTAATCTTCTTGTTTGCTTGATGGATGAGGACTTGCTATTTCTGATTTGGGTCATCTTCGTCGTTTAGCTTCTAGCCTACTCGAGTTGGCCCATGTAAGTCTTTTTCTAGATTTGTTTACACAACTCAGCCTTTATAGTGCCCATCGTGACCCACTTGCTTGCTAGAGATTTTTTTGTCTCGTCAAATAATTTGAGAGGATCATTCATTACTCCCCGTCTCACTACTAAAAACATTCAGTGTCACTTGCTGAAAAGATCAAGCTGCCTTTTATAAATCACAATGCCCCCTTGTCTTGTTGTAGGAAATGTTCCTCTCTTTTTTTTTCTTTTTCTTTTTTCTAGAAGGGATCGATTTTCCTTCTAAACACAATGTTGCCCTCTTGTATTGGTCATTGCCTCTAAGCGTGTTCTGTCAACGACTTAGACAAATAATGGTTTTAAGTGACCATTCTCTCATTTCTCTCCTTTTTAGTTTGGTGAAGGAATATCTATTCAGAATGAATCTTGAAATCTTGATCTTGCATTTTGAAAACAAAAATTGTTTTGATGAAGTTTGAAACAATTTGCTCTTGAATTCTTGCAACTCCTTGTTTCTGTTTTTTGTTTTTTTTTTTCATGGAAAAGAGATTATTTGCTCTTGTGTTTGGCAATATTGTCTTTGGTGAAAGTATGTCATGAGGTGACTTTCTGTTTCTTATAGGTTTCCAAAGTGAAGGGCTCGAGAAAAAACTCAAGGTTTTGTTTGAGAAAAACTTGTCTCTTTTTGAACACTTATTTTATCAGCATGAATAATAATGAATAGCTTGTTCTCAATGTCATAACTCTAATAAAGAAGTACTCTTTGCATTTTGAGAGCATTGCTTATTAATCCAGGTTGCTTGCTTGCTTGATTAGAAAGGACTTCTACATATACGTAATGTAGGCTATGGTTTTTTTTGCTATAAAAGAAAAGGATTCATAAGGCTCGAAGAGTGTTTCAGGGTTTCAAAGACTGAGGATCACTATCAGCAGTTCGACTCTTTGTGTCATTCGTCTTTTCTTTTGCCGCTATTCTTTGATTCGCCCTTTTTATTTTATTTTTTGCTTTTCTAGGGCATACTCACTTTATCTTGTGATTTGGGCATGCCCCCTAGTCATTGAGTTTCTTGGGCTTTTTTGCCTTTCTGGCTTTCTCATGGCTTTTTTTTTCATTAAAATACTCACTTGCCCCTAGTGTGGGGTGTGATCCTAGTCGGGATTTTTCATGAAAGAAAAAATTATTCAGGCCCAAAGAGGGACCGCAATGGATATATTTTTTAGAATGTGAAAGGAATAACAAAGATGGCTTTTCCTCATTTCAAACGCAAGCAGTTAAGATCAATAAACTTTGGCCTCGTCCAATGTGATGGTTTGGTCTTTGCAAAGGAATGCATTTCACGAATCTATGAGCAATGAGTTCAATACATACCATTAATCATACATTTAAAACACTTGGTTCAAGAGTCACGGGATGAGGGTGAAAGTTCATGTTTTATTCGTGCACTTTGCTTCAGAGTTTAGTCACCTCAATGAAGGAGTTGCTTGATTCATGTGTCATTCTACAAGTAGAATGTCAAAATTATCATTTTAAATAAACATCAAATTATTTTTGAAATCAAAATGCAAGTTCAATTTTTCAAAACTCAAATGGGGAAATTGATTTTGGTAAAAGAGATGAATTGCGTCTATGAGATCCGCGAGGCTTCAAAAATGTATTTGTGAGTTCTTAGAGGGAATCTCCTTCAGGATATTTTGGTTGTAAATAAAAGGAAGAGACACAATTGAAGGAAAAACTCATTGAAATCCTAAAAAAAACAACAAAGACCTTATAGTAGCAAGGTGACACACAAAAGGGCTAAACATTTAGCAATTATCGATTGGAATTTCTGGAATCTTCCAACCGTCTCTCTCCTATGAATTCCTCGACAAGGGCACCTTTCTAATAGTTAGTGAAGGTCACACATAGACCATTCTTGGCCTAATGACACTGTAGCTTCATCTTCAGAACGAGTGATCTCTAGATGTCTTTGTTTTGGTAGCTCTTTCTCTTGTTTTTGTAACCACCTTTGACATTATGAACCTCAGTTTCTTTCTTTTCTCTAGTGGAATATTTCTCCTTAGTTGAGTCAACAATCCTTCCTAAATGGATAGCTTGTTCGATCCTCTCAGCTATAGCAACCATGTCAGAAAAATGTTGTGCAGAGCTTCTAACCAGGTGTTCAAAGTACGGAGCCTTGAAAGTGTTGACAAACAACTTGATTATCTCTTTCTTCATATAAAGAAGGACTAGCCTGTGTGGCTATCTCACGCCACCTATAAGTGTATTATCTTATGGACTCCTTGTTGTTATTTTCCATAACTTGCAAGCTTGACCTATCAGGGCCCACATCCATATTGAACTTATATTACCTAATAAAGGCATCAACTAAGTCCTTCTATTTTTTTTTTATCTTGGTATTATCCAATCGCATATACCAAGTATGGGCAACGTCACTCAAACTGTCTTGAAAGAAGTGAATCAATAGTTCTTGTCATAGACCACCTCAGCCATTTTGTTGCAGTAGGCCTTGAGATGAGTTACAGGGCATTGAGTTCCTATATATTTGACAAATCCTGGCACCCTAAACTTCTTAGGAATGACTACGTTAGGTACCAAACACATCTCGACAGCTTTCATATGGTCATGTAGGCTAGTTCCCTCGACTTCCCTCAGTCTTTGTTTCAGGGCAGCCCTTTTGTCCAGGCCATCTTCTTTTACCATCTTGTTCTTTTGAGATTCCTTTATTGTAAGGTCAATGGTAGATGACATTCTTATGGGATATGCTGGTTGAGCAAATTGGGAATACATAGCCTGTTGAGACACCTCATTTGCCCCTAGATTTTGTGGATTTACGAGCATAGGTTCAGGCTGAGCTGTAGATTTTGCTTCTTCAGGTTTAGATCTCAAGGCTTGTTCGAGTAGGCTAGTAAGCCTGACGACTTCTTCTCTGAGACTTTCCATCTCTTTTCGGTATTAGGCTTTCAACTAGGCTTTTTCTTTGTTTTCCATTTGTCTTTTTTTTACAGTCGAGTGTCATAGATGTGTTTCAATGGGGGACTCGTATTTCACCCGGAGTGTGGTATCATGACAGTTCATAAATGTATGTTCGAACATGCATGAAGATGAATGCAACATGTTGGGTATGGATTCACCTTTAATGGGGTGATATAATAATCATTATTCTTTGGATGTGTGGTCAGATTCAAATCCGATATTCATTGCAATGCCGAAAGGAGATCTATTTAGCCTTTTGTCATCTGAACTTTCAACCATATTTTTTTGGTGTCTTTTATTATGCATCTAATGTCTTTGAGTAGTGGCATCCAGTCTAGGGTAGTCTCTCTCGGTCATTTGCAAGGATTCAGACTCGAGTCTATACTCAACAATTGTTATCTTAGGAATAACGACCATTATGTCACCCGAAATCCCTTTAAGAAGAATGCTTACACTTTTAAGCTTATCTCAATGAAATTACACAGTGATCAACCTAAATGATAGGTTCTAGTCATTTAAATGCATCAGGGTAATTTTGCTATCTAGTCTCAAAGGTCTTTCGCATGCTCAGTGATCGTCCTCGAAAGGTTGATATGAGGTTTACAAGCAGCGTAAAAATAGAGGCCCTGAGTAATATCAGTTTGGCATATCGACCACTGTCGAGCAAACAATCATGTGAGAGTTGGATAGTTTCGCGACCATTGTCGACCATTGGGGTGCCGTTACTCCTCCACTTATCTTAAAGTTGATACCACATGTATTTTAAAAATGAGATAAGTGATGCGTGAAGACCTTAGATCCATATCCAATATATATTCATGATAAACATGAAACACAATGCATGCTAAAATAGTAAAAAGAGCAAAAATAAATAAATAAATAAATAAAACTTGATAAACTCAACATAGCCACAACAAGGAGAAAAAAAACAGTACGACAAATATAGTTTAGCAATAAAAAAGACAAATTCCTACGAGCAAAGCTTAGTCCTAAATTCCCCAGTGGAGTCGTCATTTTGTCCCACCTGGACATCGTGGCGACCAATTAAAAAAAAATAATCTCTCGATTGGAAAAGGAACAGATATCTGACATCTTATTTTTTGGGGGAAACGTTCTTGATCAACGAGTCGCCACCTAGTATTATGGTCACTAGGAACCCTAACTGGCAACAGAGATTCTATGGTATGGGACTGGTTACGCAGAAGGGAAGATGCTATCACCCCTTAAGCGTCCTACCTAAGGCAGGTTGCATTGTTGGTTTTGTCTAAAATCGATAAGAATTTGTTCCCTTTTTTCCCCTTTTTATTTTTCCTTTCATGTTCCTGATTCTGGCATCACTGAACAATTCCTACGAATATTTCCAACTCTGGCGTTGGTAAATATCGCAAAAATCCAAAAAATACGATACTCCTGACTCTGGCGTCAGTGAATATTTTCGCAAAAAAAGAATTTGAAGAAGAAATTTTCTATGTAATTTTTTGTTGTTTATCTTTTATTATTATTTGCCCTTTTTAGATGGAAGTAAAAAAAAACATTGCACGACATATTTGCATTTAACAGTAAGAGTCCATAGATTGAGGACATCTACAAAAAAATACAAACACAAAGAAAAAAAAATAAAACAAAGTGCGAGGGGCCCACAAATAAATCAACAAAGGCCTCAAATATTTTTGAAATTTTCTATTATTGAAAAGAGATTCATTTGGTCAAATATCAAATTAGAATGAGCATAAAAATTATGGCCAAGGCATAAGGGTGTGTTTTGCCAAGCACACCCTTAGCAAACACAATTTGGGTCAGCTAGGCCTAAAGCCCAGACCCGGGCCACTCTTTTTTTTTTTTGGCTGGATCTAGCTCAGCCATGCATGAAAGGTTCACGCATGCATGCAACAGTAACCAGTTAATTATTTTAGCAAGGAAAGAAGGAAACTTACCTAGACGTGCGGCTGCTGGAGGCGAAGTCGATAGAGACTGGGCTAAAAAAAAGGGTTGAGTGGGGCGGCAGCTAGTATAGGGTTCGCCGCCCCCTTCTTTTTTTTATGTTTATCTCTTTTAGGGTTTCTGGTAATGGCCTCCTCTTGGGGTTTCTTTTTTAGGGGTTTCTCTCTAATCGTCCTCCTCCTTTTCTGCATACACTGAGATCAGTATTTCTAGTGCAAGAGTCCCACCGCTTACGAGAAGTAAAGTCTCAATCAAATTCATTCTCTTTTTTGAAGTTCGAATTAAAATAGAATTCGAAAGCAGACAACTATCATTATCTTGAAGGTAGGGATTATTTTGAAGGTAAGGATAGAATGGCAAAAGCACATTATAGTCCCTAATTTCCGTACAAGCTGACAAATCACCTTTTTTTTTTTTTAATTTTACATTTTAAACCTCGTAAAAATTAAATTAAAAACAAATGGGCCAAAATTGGGTTACAACAGCATGCATTTGGAATTTAGGTTCTACGTCGGGAGGGGGTGGTGTGTTGTTTTATGCTGACATGATAGTACCTGTAAAAATTGGTAACAACAATCCTCACATCCCTCGTGTTTTGCTCAAACACTCTTAAGCTCACACCTCTCGTCTCACCTTCTTGCGGTTCTTGCAGAACTCAAACCAATACCAAATAAAACCAACTTGGCAGCGCAATCCATATATATATATATATATATGACCCAAGAAGCAATAAAAACCAGAAAACAAACAAAACAAAACTGCGATGATAGTCTCGCGAGTAGCAAACGAATCTATATGAAATATGAACAAAACTGAAGACTTGAATAAAAATAAAAATGAAACATGAAAAAATGATGAAACAGTACCTAAATATATTGGATATGTTGAAAATATACAGCAAGAAATGAAAACAACAGAAAGAAAGTGAATTTCAAAAGTTAACGCAAAACAGACTCGTTTACGACGAGTTAAGTTTGAATCTGGAACCTAAAGTGAATGATATTGAATTGAGCTAAAATTTAAGATATAGTGCAATATCAACCCAAATAGAAAGAATATGAATTTTGAGCAATTTGCTATAAGGTTTGATATACTGACGCAAAAAAGGTAAGAATCAGACCTGATTAGACCCGAAATTGAAACCAAAGAAAAAAATATCCAATTGACCCCAAACTTAATATGTGATGCGATTACGGCCCCAATAATAAAAGTATCAAATTTGAGCTAATTCCGAGTTGATTTGGTTTAATTTTCCCTTGTTTAGTTTTTTGCGGCAGAAACCAATAAATGCCTCTTTGAACGATTTTTTATTTATTTTTTATTTTTTTTATGCTACTAATATATTTTGGACAGTAACCAAATGAATATTTTTTTTATATATATGCTGCAAAATCAAGGAGAAGAAGAAATTGGACACTGAGGAATTTTTGCGAAAACAACAAGAAACGAAAATTTTAGAAGGATATAACTTGATTAATGGAGCCAAGCTCTGATACCAAATGATGTGAACCTCGTGATCACATGGTCACGCAATCCACACGCAAAGACACCAGTTCCTGGAAAGCCAAGTAAATCAGGTTTGATAGGAGTCTGACACAAAGATAACTTGTACCTAGGCACCTGCACTATTAGAAACGAAGACCCCCACCCAATGAATATTGATTCACGAATGAGAAGTATAAGGATGACACTACGAAGACAGTTGTTCTTCGATAAGTCATTTTCAGTCCTTTAGAGAACCAAGTAAGAGAGATTATCCCACCAACACATAATAAGTGCAGCAAAGAAGTTTATTGATCTTAAAATTGTGTAACCTTACATGTTTGGTTATGCCTTTATTTATAATGACTCTAGACTTAAAAAAAAAACCCTAATTGACCCCCTTTAGGTAAACTTATATGGAGCCCACTTACAACTGACCCAAATAAGTAATAATAACCCAAAAACTAAGAAGAAAATAATAAAAATAATAAAAATCTGAAAATTATCATACTAAATATGCTAGAATCAGATTTGTCACCCTTATGAAGTCTTAAATAAACTAGGAGAAATCTGATTTGGAAAATTTGTATTGCTTCCCCCTTTGATGTCCTTGGATTTCCTTGTTTAATTTGGACAAATAAGAAAACAAATTTCCTCATTTGTTGCTAATTAATTACTTTCCTTCCTAAGTTAGGGAAATCATTAAATAATCCTCCCCTCTTTAGGAATAAGATCTGGCCAACTTCTTTACTTAATTAGGAGAATAAATTGCAGACTTTCTTTCCTTGTTGTAGCTAGGATGAATAAGGAAATCCTTGTAAAAAAAGGATTTTGAAACATTTATGAATCCTTTCCACATTTGGAAATTATATTGCAGCCCATTAAAGATCCTTGTAGAGCTAGGAGATTCCCAAAACAAGCTGTCATATCCTTGTAGGAAAAGGATCCTTGCCAAATAGGATGTCCACAAGTCAAAAGGAAGTAAATAACAAAAGTCATACAACCTCTGTTGACCCGTATTGAGATGCTTTGTTGAACTCCGATTAACCTGCAATTTTAACCCAATGTAGGATAACATGTTAGGAGACGCCACGTAAAATGTCAGCCTGATCCAACAGTCGGATTGAGAATTATAAGTGTTGCCGTAAAACTGGATAGTTGCACATTTTACGTCAAAATCCAAATTTGACCTTTCCTGGATCGTATCAGAAGGGTTCTTCAGAAGTGTCAAAAGAGTTTGTCTCAGAATCAATGATTTCAATCAAAAGGGGTTTTGATATGATAGATGAATCATTCTTCTAATTAAAGTTTATGAAGTTTGGTATTTACTTGGCAAAACATAGAGGTATGACCTTTCTAGTCATATTTGTAATAGGTAATGTTTTTTAGGATAAATTTAGGCAGGGTTTTGAAGGAGAAGGTTTTGTGGGCTTTTTTATTGGTCTTTTTGTAGTAGGGCTTAATTTTGGTATTAAAACCTTTCCTGTATTTGTGGGCTGATTGTTTATGAGGGAGTTTGTTGGGTTTTGTGTTAAGCTTGGAACAGTTTTCACTGCAGGTTGGCTTCTGTATGGTTAAGTTAAACTATTGACAAAAACTACCTAGTTCTTGTCTAGATCTTCTGATCTCCCACTTAAGATGTTTTCAGAGTTTAAGGTCTTGACATATCTGAAGACCTTCCTTTTATGTAAAACTAACAAGCTCATCATAAGTCAACTGGTTATAAGGAATGGTTTTTTTTGTAATAAAAGTGTCTTTGATTTTATTTTTGACTCTCTCCTAGAAAGGTTGGTAAACCAACAATGAATTTTTCTTTCTAGAATGTTTGATTTGAGTCTTTTTGGAGTATGACACGAGCAAGGAAAGTTTTTTTTATACCATTAAAAATCATTGAGTTTTTGGTATCTAAGGTTTGAAAAAAGTTCAACATTTTTGTTTTTAAGATGGGAAGGATCACTTACAAATGTAAGGAAATGGTTAAGATAAAGGTTGAAACTGCCCCTTGAATGGTGTTTCCATCATATTCTAGGATAGATATTTAGTCTTCAGTCATTTGGATGGAGTTTAAGATTTTAAGGTGTTGTGTTTCAGTGAGATGGTAATCTCACCACCTTTTTAACTAGCCAAAATAACCAGAGATAAGGAGTTCAACTATAGCTTTGTTTGAGGTTCTAATTTGAGTTATATAAGCATTGGCAGTCATGGTCATTTGTTGTAAGGTGTTGGTTTATAATGGTTGATTCATTTTGGATTGCTATATCTAGAGTAATATATGTTTCAGGGTTTCTCCAAATCAATTTGTTGATTTTAGGAGTTTCTTCTTGAAAGGCTTTTTCATCTGAAGTTTGGATTTGATTATTTTTTTATAGTGTTGATATGGCTTGTAGAGGTTGGGGGATGGTTACTGATTTGGGGTGTGTCAAGAGCAATTAAAGTGGAAGATGAAGTTTTAAGGTGGTTGAGATGATCTTTGATAGCTTTAAGGAATTCTTTTTTGTTGTTTTGTAATAGGGTTTGGCTAGTTTTGGTAACCTGATATAGTTTGAAAACTGAGCTTTTAAGTGTTTGGTCAACAAGTTTTGATAAAGTTTCAATAAGAGAGACTGAAGACTTCTAGGTATGTTTTTTTTTTTTTTAATTTTGCTAATTGCTTTCCTATGGTGTTGAGGATGGTATATATAAAGAATTTTGTTGGATGGTGTGTTTGGTATTGATGGTAACATCTTTATTTGGGGATTTGTAAGGAGTAACTTCTATTGTCTAGTTATTGTGAGGGATTTTAAGGTTCTCAAAGGAGGATGGTCAGACTCAATGGGAGTGTCATTTACTAACTCTCAAATAAGAGTTTTATTTCTAAATGTAATGGGACATGCATGTTTTGTAGATGGATATGCAATATGATTTTCAGACACATAATACATTTGAAACCAATCAAAGAATAAGATTTGTATTTTATATGATGCAACGAAATCATAAAAATATTTTTGTATTTCCTTTCTTTATTGCATTTTTTTTTTAAAAACCAAGATCTATTTTCAGAGTTAGGGTTGGCATAAAAATTATCAATAAAATATTTTTTGTTTACAACAAAATCTGTTTCAAGAACATTAAACTCATTTAGGATATTCTCTGTTATAGAAGATAATGTTGGAGAGGTTAGTGGAAAAGGTTAGTCAATATTTGTATATAGTGGCTTAGGCATATTTGTAGTATAATCTGCATTTTGAAAACTGATGATAGAAATATTAGAGGTTGAGTTATTATATGTGTTTGTGTGGTAAGACATGTTTATAATAGAGGGAATCTCATAAATTCTTTTAGGATTTATTGTATTGGATGTAGAAGATTTATCTAAGAATCTAGAACTGGTTGGATGTTTATGGAAGGACAGTTTAACCTTACCATCTCCATACAATGTTATTTGTTCGAGTTGGATGTTTGGTTATGATGGTTGTAAAGGTTCTGATTGGATGACAACTTCAAGGATCTAGTCTTCTGGTAGGGTTTCCATTGAATAGATTTGGGTATAATTGTATTTGATCTAGAAAGGTTTGTTTGGAGAAGTAAAGTTTCACCTTTCTAGGATTGAAATTTATGTTTACCAGCTAAAACAGAAAAACATTATGAGTAGAATCATATTTTGTAGGATGTTTGTCTTTAAGAGATATGGTATTGTTCAGATAACAATCAAAGGAAATAGAATCACTATATAATCTGGATTCTATGGAACTTAGTAATAAATCTTGAAATTTAGAATCTAGCATCTTTGAGGACAACTATGATATAAGTATTTAGATATTCATTGGTAAGGGGTTGATCCCAACTTGTATGAGACCATTATGAATATATTTATATTTCAGTCTTGATGTTTTTGTAAGGATTTTTTGGAATTGAATGGTCTTAAAAAGTTTTGTAAGCTAAATATCAATTTCTTCAATTTTTATTGTAAAATCAGTTTTGAAAAGATTATAAAAAGAATTTTGATAAATCTAATTATTTTGAACTTTTAAATTTTTTCAATCATCAATATTATTTGTAAAATCTTCTATAGTAATTTCTTCACTATTAATAATTCTTTTATTTTCAGAAGAATCAGAGGTAGAAGATGTTGAAAGAGAAGTGGTTCGACAAAAAACAGAATCCATGATTTTGAAAAAATAATTAAAAAATAAGACTCCAAGTTTTATGGGTTTATTACCGTCTTAACTCTTAAATGAGACTTACAACCATTCAGTAGGATTAATCTATATTTCTAAGGTTCTCTTTTCTCTACCAGAGTTCTTATTTTAGCTTTATTTTTAATAATTTGATAAATATATATATTTTTAATATATTATTAATTTCACCTAATCGTTTTTATTTTGTTAAAATCTTAGTAAATTTAGAAAATAATAAAGGATAATAATTTTTTTTTAATTATTATACTCTGAAAGTGGATACTAAAAATATGACTGCCAAAAATATAACTTGTATATCATATAACATAAGGTGTAATAATAATTAATTAAAGATTAAAGAACATAACAATCAATCAAATTTTCTTATAACAAAATTCACGTAATAATACATGGGCCTTACATTTAGCTATAATAACAGAGCTGAGCCCAAAAGATGCTTAAATTTGGATTTGGGCCACGTTCTACAATTAAAATATTGGAAACAGCAAAACCTTTCGTGGACGTATCAAAATC
>Ga0307513_10004656_pt1 | contig 18258 bp, 15 predicted proteins | sample 15_EM_MG_FD_202174 | JGI IMG/M metagenome (GOLD analysis project Ga0307513, IMG submission 202174) | Populus trichocarpa ectomycorrhiza microbial communities from riparian zone in the Pacific Northwest, United States - 15_EM | ecosystem: Host-associated > Plants > Roots > Unclassified | place... | reverse complement strand
AGAAAGCGTGCGTTCTGAGTATCAGAAGCAGGCGAGGTCGAAAGGGCTTTGACCTGTTTGGAATTTAAATAGGTCAAGCAGGTTTCGGCCATCGCCGAGTGAGGTCCACTGAATATATCGGGGTGAGTGGAAAGATACTCCTGAAGAGTAAAGTGGATTAATCGCACAGTTGATGCCTCCTTATCTACGGTAATAAGACCTTGACAGCAGCTCACCAATGTCGACATCGAAGGGATGTTGCCGATATCGAAATCCGTGGAGCCTAACTCGACTGCTAGAGCATAGCAGAGCTCATCCGCTCGTAGCGGCCGTTCCACATGGCTGATCCACATCAACGCTGTCATCCCAAGTCTCGATCTGTCTCCATCTTGCGCCTTTATTCTCTCGATCGTCGCACCATAAACATCTCCCAACTCCAATCCACCTGTCATTTTCCTTAGTTTTTCTCGTCTTCGTGAGATTGTCGATTCATGTAAGATTGCATCAATGTTTAGGGAGACTAGTAGAAACCTAGATGCGTATCTATTAGCGGATTGTGTGTGGCGGGATTCGTAGTACCATTGCCCATACGTACATTTCCGACATATTTTCGGGAATCTTCTCTAGAATTTCGGCCTCTAGACTCTCATCCATGGCATCTGGAGTTTCGTCCTCGTCTAGTCTGAGACGAAGGTATTCGATGATGTCATCTTTGTTGGGGCCTACTGGCACACTTGTCACTCGTCCGGCAAGACGCTTTTCGATCTCTGGCCGAACGTGGGGCCTTCCGATAATGAATATCCGTGTGCGCGGGGATGTTTCGAGGATTTGTTTTAGCGAATTGAGGAGCTTGACTCGATGGATCGCTGCGCACTCGTCCAAAGCGTCAATACATACAAATGTTGGCAGTGAGGACGTGATGGTCTGTAGCATCTTCACCATATCCGGTAGTCGTGGCCCTCGTCCACCAATGATACTTTTCTGCTCTTCAAATGCCCGTGATATCTCCTCTGGGACATTTTCCATTCCACCAACGGCCTGCCTCAACAAGGAACCCAGAACACTGGCCACTGAATGCTCCTTTCGTGCTGCAAAATCTAAATAGAAACATGTAACGGCTGTGTTTCGTCCTTTGGCTTGGTCGCCCAACCAGTCCACCACCAGCGAACTGACATCGTGGCTTCTTAGCACTGGCACTCTTTCTTCTGTTCTCTGGGAACAATTCTCGTTACCTGATAAATGTTTTACCGACCCCCGGGCCTCCATAGCAAAACAACACAGCCTTATCGCCTTCGCCTTCCTCACTCCATTCATGCCAGGTTCTGAATTCTTCAGTCTGCAAGAGCCATTCTCCAACATTGTCGGCACGGCGCTCTTGGATGTCTCGATGGCGTAGCCTGGGCTCTAGGGGTGATAGCCAAGTCAGGAGTGGAGACCGATCATCGGGAATGGTACAGTTGTTCCACACATGATTAAATGAGTTTGTATTATTGAAGGAGTTGGTATTATTATGGATCGGATGTTGAGACATCTTCCGCTCTTTGCTGGCTGCGCTATCGTAGAGGGGAAGTTACTGAGTGTGGTCTGTTGATGATATTCTTGGGAGTTGGGGAAAAGTTGGGTCTTGTTGTGGAAAAGCGGGGGGCTTCCGGCGCTAAAGCGACGCTGCAAATGTCACTTCATGGAACACTGGAGAAAAGTATCGCACCATACAAACGGCTATCTGCGGAAAACCCCAATCAACGGCTGTTGAGCCTGATCTATGCATGAGCTAAGGTAGCCTAGGTGGCGGATGCTGCGAAAAGAATTCTTGGTGCAAGCCGTCAACATCATTGCAAGTGATAATCTCGTGAGTTTCAGCTTAAGGTACACAAGGCCTTCCGGCTCTGTGTGGAGGCTCTCCCACAATATCTATGCCCACTACGATTACGAAAGAAAAGTCGCTATTTCTCTCACGGGCGCCGAACAATGGTGGGATGTTTGGTTGTCGAACTGTGATACCGTAGTGCAAGTGGGCTCAAACCGGGTCCTGAAAACAGGCCAAATGCGATGTATCCCTTCACTTTGCTCATGCATTAGTGTCTTGGCAATTATTAGCTCAACTTGGACCCTTTCGCCAGGGGACCAATCTTTAGGCACTTTGCACCGTATCATACCATTTGCAAAGGACACAATGACTCCCACCCACTATGCCCCCCGGGGCATGTACCCTTGACGATACCCCTTTTAGGTCTCCTGGGATCAACTAGGCTCCAAAAAAGACAGGGTTTCTAGACCCTCAGCCACTTAGGATGCCATAATGAACCCTTTTGAGCGGGTGAGGTATCGAATTTGAAGCAATGTTCTATCTATGATAGGTGTAAAATATCTGAATAGAAAGCTCTTGCTCGCGATAATAAAATGCTATATAACAGTAGCTCGGAGGTACGGTACTGTTTTCCAATCATTAAGAAACACATCCTAACATAGCACATCACATTATAATGGCACTGTTGCAGATCTTTCCCGCCCGGTGTTCTTTTATGGGTATTGGAAATCTTGACTGTGAGGTTCCTGTGCAGATGATCGGCAAGAGAAAACGGAAAAAAGTAGAACGGGCAATCAAGGTAGATAGATGAACACCGGATGGCTTGATTGATCGAATTGATCTTCTCACAGAAACGATGAAGGATGATGATGATGGAAAGAACGGCTTCTATCAACTGAAGAAAAATCACGGTTGCCCCTAGCTCCGCTGAGGAGTTTCTAGGGTGGTTAAATAACTAGAATGTCCCTACCTAAACCGCTCGCTTGCTCTGCCGCGCAAGAGACTACGCAATCCATAAATAAAATACCTAAAGTCATAAAAGCTAACCACGAGTTCGACAGCATCACAGTACGTATTTCCTGTGCGAGTCACGCAACAACTGGCCTGCGCTTGTGAGCCCCAGTAGCCACCGCTGTATTTAAGTGGGGGAAGGCTTCCTGCGCATATTTCCCCTTCTCTGGTGGTTTCTTGTCTTTCTCCACAAACAGTGCATATCATAGCCCAGTTTATCCACAAATCTATCGGCAGGGAAGGCAAGCCAGGTTGGCTAGCTTTAGGCTAGGGGAGAGCTGAACTACCACCTTCCTCGCTTTGCTCTATCATGCCCTTACCGGACAGGCACATTTAGTACTGCACTGGCACAGCGCAAGACACAAGTTATAACAGTATCGTGCTGGGTTACAGAATTGCATTTTTTTGGTTGGTTTACCCGGGTGGATAACATTAGGAGTGTAGAGTATTGGGGGGTTAGCGAAAAAGGATTCCGTGTGGGAAAGCCAATGGGATTCTGGAAAAACAAGGTTTACGGTGCTAGGATTGGCTTCCTTTTTTGCGTGAGCGAGGTAGCTCATTGCGGCTAGGCATGGGTTTTGTGTACGGTACAGTAGTATTGCCACTACAGTGGCCGACATTTGTATTTTTAACAGCCATACCCGGGTTGGCTTGGCCTTTTCTAGAAAGGTAAGCCTAACCTATGATAGGTTGCTATGATGCTAGCACAGTGCTCGAGGTACTGTACTGGTAGAGGAATCACTTCATTTGTTGGTGATCAATACCGGTAGTGCAGCTGTTGTATCTGTGAACAGCATCGTCTTTCATTTTTTTCCGGGAGTTGTATGAGTGAGCAAAGCGCGGCCCGCTCAACCATATATTGTGAGAAGGACGCCCCAGAAAGTAGGATGTTAATTTCTGATTTATTGTTTATCCGGGGAAAGAAGGAAGGGGATAAGCTGGGAGAGAAGGCTTTGTCCGGGGAAAGAGCCGGGACATTGGTGGGGATTGTGGGTGCTCACATGATTAGTATAATGCTCCTACCAAACATCGGATGCTATCATACTAGGGAATTTGGGAAAAAATGTCCACTTTCAGAACTTCAAGCAAGTTAGACCATCTATAAGCTTATCATTGAAGAAGGAAAGATTTTCTAGGAAGCCCCAAGATAAACACATTTTTGGCGAAGAAGGGAACTATCGTACAGCCTTGATACAGGTATATACTTGCAACCTACAAAATAATAAAACCCCCAAGAGCATTCAATCCCTAAGACTATAACTTCTAGAAACGACACGTATCACCACTCTGCTTTCCGTTTCCTCCTAAGCCTCATACCGGCATGAGCAAATCAGCACAGGAAACAATGGATAACATCTACGTTCCTGCTACTACATGTATACCCCACTCAAACCCTCCGAACATCCACTCCTGTAAGAGTGTGAAAGTTGTGGATTGTATCAACCTACTATATATGCCCCCCCCCCCCCCCCCGATGACTTATAATTGTCCAGAATCACTCATATGATCCAAGACCTCAAAAGTAGGTTAAATATGGGACAAAGCAATACTAATATGAGCGGTAGAAGTTATATAACTCTCTGGGTGGGGTGAAGGTATCAATCAAATACATGAACCCCCTTCTGAGGCCCCTAAACGAGTACTATGAGGTGTAGACATTTCCTTGACACCGCATGTGTTAGGCTGAAAGAGTACATTCAACACAACTTAATAGTACTTTACTTCCTATAGAATAGGCTTTTTGCTTTAGTGGTTCTTTACCCATTCGCAGACACTTGTAAACCAGGGCCCAAACCCGCGAGAGGAAGGGACTATGCGATCCGGAGGATTGAGGTTCCTGAAAGGTGAGAGGTGGTAAGGATGGTGGTGGTGGAAATTTCCGAGTGATATGACATGAAGGGAGAAAATTGGATTCTGTTTATATTAACTTGATTTTTTTAGCCGGGGTGTTTGGAATTAAAGACTGCGCTTTTTGGGCTCACGGACTGCTGGTATTCTAGGCGCGTATGGGGCTACAGGGTCGGCTGATAGCTGGAAGATTGCAAAGTGCCGCCTCTACTAGGATTAGGTTTCAGCTGCTCTTACAAGGTGTGTCTATCTGGTGTAAGGAAACTTGATGTTCACCCACTATGGCACTGGTTAATTACATCCGCGATAGATAAAAAACTACTTAAAGAATGCGCTCGGCGCCCCCAAGCCAATTGTGAGAGGGAGAGAAAAGGAGGAAGCATAAAGTCAGAAGGTTGTCGTACCATAGAATCTTATGAAAGTCGGATTTCTTGAACCTGCCCAATCGTCGCTCACTATATGTTTAAATTGTGGCGACTTGGCGTTCTTCCTGCCTTTCTGTTGGTTCGGCTGCCTTGGTTTCACCTTAGTTCGCTTTAGCGGCATTCCGAATTTTATGAGAATATATGGTATGTGGTGAAGTAGATACCATTTTCATCACCTGAGAGGGCTTACGTAGGGCTTTCGAGAGTTACACCCTTGAGTCATCTGAGTATATACATACGAGGGTGGATAGAAAGCAATGGAATAGCGGCCACCCCCTTTCCTAATTCACTAGTAGATGGAACAACATGGTGCGGCGGGCTCTTTTTTTTATACCTGAATTAGGATATTCTCGGTATGGGAGTTGGAAGACTGGCTTTTGCTTTCCCACGATATTTGCTTGTCGCGATTAGGAAACGGCTATGTGGCTGCTGTTGGATTGCCGATAGGTCATGGGGCTAGGAGGTAGGCGGTTATAAAGGGTGTGCATATGAGATACGCAGTGATCAAGCACAGGGTGGTTAATGATTTCTTTCACTTCATATGCGGGGAGGTGTGGGATATGGGTTTTTGGTTTGTTGTCTATTCCTGGCTCGATGCCACTTGCCATGGGGTAGTGGACCAGATTGTTTTGTCTTTTGTGTTGGTTAGGATAGGGCATAGAGTGTAGTGTTTTCAGGGATACTAATAAGTCTGGAATGTTGGAGATTATAGAGTATTAAGATCTTTGTGGGTGGTGTTTTTTTGGGGGAGTTCGTTGTATACCCAGAGCTGTCAGCTATTTAGAGATTTGTCTCCTAGTCTCTCTTTTGCAAGCGTCTCCGTAGATCGTATAGGCAAAACTCATCAGTTTCTCGTCTAGCAATCCCAGCGGCCTCGTGCGCATTGGTGTGCCCTTTGGTTGTTCCTTTTGTCTCTTAGTTGGGTGGCCTTTTGGCTAGCTGTTAGGAGATGTTGTTTTCCGCCGATATCGTACGACTTAGTGTTGGGGTGTTGGCCATTCGGCCACGTTAACGTGGCTTATCGGGTGGTATACTCTAAGCTATCAAATTGATCGCAAGATGAATGAGAGTGATGAGGGAAGTGAAAAGCAGGTCTGTCATGTCTGCTGTTCCTTCTCCGGACTCGTTACCAACACCTCTAGTTGGGGTGGCTAATAGGTACCTGCTGTGGGCGGTGTGGTACTATTCATTGAGCTATATTATCTGTGGGAACTAGCTTTGTATTGTGGGTACGGTCTTTACATAGTTTTGATAGCCTCCCCAAGAATCCTTGCCTTATGATACACTAAACCCCTCTATCTAAAGAGCACGATATGCAGTTTATCTATTTTTGGGGGTGAGGAAGTGAAGAAAGGAAGAAAAAGCCATGCAAGAAAGAGAAGATAAGCGGGAAGGGATTTACAGATGAAAACAGGTCAAATATAACCGGGTGAAATCTTCAATAAACTCAACCTCCTCATGACAATTGAAACCCCCCTCCCCTACGGACGAGACTCTATGGAACTCTATAAACGAAAACTCATGAATCCTCACATGACAAGGAAACAAAATCACCAACAAGGCGCAGGAGAGTATGACATATATGTGCATTCCACGGACGGGATTTCCCGGATCGACAGAGGGCGATATGCGGGGCTCTCGCTATGAGAAACATCCTTCGGAAGGGAAGGGGTGGCCAATCGAAAGGGGAGGTTTTTCCTAGGCTTTAAATCGTACCGGGGGTTACCGCTTTGCATGACTGTAGCAGGGCTGCTACTCTCTCATGTCCACTCCAAGCGGCATACCAGAGCGGTGTTTGGCAGTCATTATCTGGCTGGTTGGGATTGACCTCTTCCCGTCCGAGTAGTATCTCCACCACCGCCTCATGGCCGTACAGAGCGGCATACAAGAGCGGTGTTTGGCTGGCATTATCTAGCTTGTCGGGGCTGACCTCTTCTCGCCCAAGTAGTATTTTCACTACTCCCTCATGTCCGCGCCAGGCGGCATGCGAGAGCGGTGTTCGGCCGTAATTATCTGTCTTGTCCGGATTGACCTCTTCTCGCTCAAGTAGTATTTTCACTACTCCCTCATGTCCGCGCCGGGCGGCATACGAGAGCGGTGTTCGGCCGTCATTAAATGGCTTGTCCGGGTTGACCTCTTCCCGCCCGAGTAGTATTTTCACCACTTCCTCATGTCCACGCCACGAGGCAAACGAGAGCGGTGTTCGGCCTTTAATGTCTGGCTTGTCTGGGTTGACCTCTTCCCGCTCGAGTAGTATATTCACCACTTCCTCATGTCCACGCCATGAGGCAAACGAGAGCGGTGTTCGGCCTTTATTATCTGGCTTGTCCGGACTGACCTCTTCCCACCCGAGTAGTATTTTCATCACTCCCTCATGTCCACCCCAAGCGGCAAGCAAGAGCGGTGTTTGGCCGTCATTATCTGGCTTGTCCGGACTGACCTCTTCCCGCCCGAGTAGTATTTTCACCACTCCTTCATGTCCACTCCAAGAGGCAAACAAGAGCGGCGTTTGGCCTTTAATATCTGGCGTGTCCGGGTTGACCTCTTCACAACCGAGTATTATTTTCACCATTCCCTCGTGTCCCCACCTAGCGGCATACAAGAGCGGTGTTCGGCCGTCATTATCGGGCTTGTCTGAGTTGACCTCTTTCCGCCCCAGTAGTATTTTGACCACTTCCTCATGTCCATTCTCAGCGGCAAAGGAGAGCGGTGTTCGGCCGTCATTATTTGGCTTGTCCGGGTTGACCTCTTCCCGCCCAAGTAGTATTTTCACCGCTCCCTCACGTCCCCACCAAGCGGCATGCGAGAGCGGTGTTCTGCCGTCATTAGCTGGCTTGTCCGGGTTGACCTCTTCCCGCCCGAGTAGTATTTTCACCACCCCCTCATTTCCACCCCACGCGGCAAGCGAGAGCGGTGTTCGGCCGCCATTATCTGGCATGTCCGGGTTGACCTCTTCTCGCCCGAGTAGTGTTTTCACCACTTCCTCATGTCCATTCCTAGAGGCGAAGGAGAGCGGTGTTCGGCCGTAATTATCTGGCTTGTCCGGACTGACCTCTTCCCGCCCGAGTAGTATTTTCACTACTCCCTCACGTCCACTCCAAGAGGCAAACAAGAGCGGTGTTCGGCCGCCATCATCTGGCTTGTCCGGGTTGACCTCTTCTCGCCCAAGTAGTATTTTCACCACTCCCTCATTTCCAGCCTCAGCGGCATGCGAGAGCAGTGTTCGGCCTTCATTATCTAGCTTGTCCGGGTTGACCTCTTCCCTCACGAGTAGCATTTTCATCACTCCCTCATTTCTATATAGGGCTGCAAACGAGAGTGGTGTTCGGCCGTTACTATCTGGCTTGTCCGGGTCGACCTCTTCCCGCCCCAGTAGTATTTTCACCACTCCCTCATGTCCATCCTCAGCGGCATGCGAGAGCGGTGTCCGGCCTTCATTATCTGCCTTGTCCGGGTTGACCTCTTCCCTCCCGAGTATTATTCTCACCATTCCCTCACGTCCCCACCAAGCGGCATGCGAGAGCGGTGTTCGGCCGTAATTATCAGGCTTGTCCGGGTTGACCTCTTCCCGCCCGAGTAACTTTTTCATTACTCCCTCATTTCCGTACGAGGCGGCAAACGAGAGCGGTGTTCGGCCGTTATCATCTGCCTTGTCCGGGTTGACATCTTCCCGCCCAAGTAGTATTTTCACCATTCCCTCACGTCCCCACCAAGCGGCATGTGAGAGCGGTGTTCGGCCGTCATTATCTGGCATGTCCGGGTTGATCTCTTCCCGCCCGAGTAGTATTTTCACCACTTCTTCATGCCCATGCCAAGCGGCATGAAAGAGCGGTGTCCGGCCGTTATTATCTGGCTTGTCCGGGTTGACCTCTTCCCGCCCGAGTAGTATTTTCGCCACTCCCTCATGTCCATTCTCAGCGGCAAAGGAGAGCGGTGTTCGGTTGCCATCATCTGGCTTGTCCGGGTTGACCTCTTCCCACCCGAGTAGTATTTTCACCACTTCCTCATGTCCATTACGAGCAGCCCATGCAAGCGGTCCACCACCCAAAAAATCTTCTTCATTGATATCATAACATTCCATCTCTATCAAACCAGCTACAACCTCAACAATTCCGAAGAACGATGCGCAGTGTAGTCCGCTGAACCGAGAGGGAGTTTTAAATCGCCAAAAAGGGAAATCTTTTACTTGTGCTAACAGTAATTTTGTCGATATCTGGCTATAAGGCCCCTTTAGAAGCCCTAGTGAGAGTGACTTCGCGGAGTCCGTGAGCTCCATTTTTGCATGCACTCCCCAGTATACTGAGCAATATTCTAGAAAGCGTGCGCTTTGAGTACCAGGGGAAGGCGCAGTCACAAGGGTTTTGACCTGTTTGGAATTTAGATAGGTCAAGCAGATTTCTGCCATCGCCGAGTGAGGTCCACTGAATATATCGGGATGAGAGGAAAGATACTCCTGGAGAGTAAAGTGGATTAATCGAACAGTCGAGGCCTCCTTATCTACAGTAAGAAGACCTTGACAGCAGCTCACTAATGTCGATATCGAAGGGATGTTGCCGGGATCGAAATCCGTGGAGCCTAGCTCGACTGCTAGGGCGTAGCAGAGCTCATCCGCTTGCGGCGGCCGTTCCGCATGGCTGATCCACATCAACGCTGTCATCCCAAGTCTCGATCTGTCGCCGTCTTGCGCCTCTATCCTCTCGATCGTCGCACCATAAACATCTCCCAACTCCAATCCACCAGTCATTTTCCTTAGTTTTTCTCGTCTTCGTGAGATTGTCGATTCATGTAAGATTGCATCGATGTTTAGGGAGACTAGTAGAAACCTAGATCATCTATTAGCGGATTGTGTGTGGCGGGATTCCCAGTACCATTGCCCATTCGTACATTTCTGACATATTTTCGGGAATCTTCTCCAGAATTTCAGCCTCTAGATTCTCGTCCATGGCATCTGGAGTTTCATCCTCGTCTACTCTGAGACGAAGGTATTCGATGATATCATCTTTGTTGGGGCCTACTGGCACACTTATCACTCGTCCGGCAAGACGCTTTTCAATCTCTGGCCGAACATGGGGCCTTCCGATAATGAATATCCGTGTGCGCGGGGATGTTTCAAGGATTTGTTTTAGTGAATTGAGGAGCTTGAATCGATGAGTCGTTGCACACTCGTCCAAAGCGTCAATGCATACAAATGTAGGTCGTGAGGACGTGATGGTCTGTAGCATCTTCACGATCTCCGGTAGTCGCGGTTCTCGTCCACCAATAACGTTTTTCTGCTCTTGAAAGGCCCGTGATATTTCCTCTGGAACCTTTTCCATTCCACCGACGACTTGTCTCAACAAGGAACCCAGAATACGGGCCACTGACTGCTCTTTTCGGGCTGCAAAATCCAAGTAGAAACACGCCACGGCTGTGTTTCTTCCCCTGGCCTGGTCGCCCAACCTGTCCACTACCAGCGAACTGACATCGTGGCCAGCCTGTTAGCACGATTCTTTCCTCTGTTCTCGAGAGCGATTCTCGTTACCTGATAAATGTTTTGCCGACCCCAGGGCCTCCATACCAAAACAACACTGCCTTATCACCTTCACCTTCCTCACTCCAGTCATTCCAGGTTCTGAATTCTTCAGTCTGCAAAAGCCATTCCCCCACATTGTCGACGCGGCGCTCTTGGATGTCCCGGTGTCGTAGCTTGGGCTCTAAGGGTGATAACCAGGTTAGGAGTTGAGACCGCTCGTCGGCAACAACATAGTTGTTCTGTACGTTAAATGAGTTTGTATTATGGGAGAGGCTATTATCGATAATATATTGAGACATCTTCCGCTCTTTGCTGGCTGCACTGTTATAGACGGGGAGTTGTTCGGTATAGATGGATTCTTGGAAGCTAAGGGAAAGGAGGGCCCCAGTGGGGAAAAGCGGGGGTCTTCTTGGGTTAAAGCGGCCTTTCAGATACTGCATAGAATACCGAGCAAAAGTGTCGTATCATACCATAAAAGCGGCCATCCAAAAAAACCTCCATGCACCGGTGGTAGCACAAGGCTAACGAGATCTATACATAGACTATGGCAGCCTAGGTGGCCCACAGTGGAAGGAGCGATCCTTGGCGGATCCCCCAAACATCAACGCAAGTGATAATCCCGTGGGGTGAGCCTCAGATATATATACAAGGCTTCCGGGCTCTACGGACACAAGCTCTTGATGGCATTATAATCCCAGTAGTTGGGCACTATATTTGGAGCCGGGATAGCGGAGGTAAAGGGAGCGCTCGCATGTATGAAGGAACACTGAAGTGTGGGCATTAGGAACGTTCTAGGGCAAGAACGGATGTATAGGGAATATGCGGAGACATAGGGCTATCACATGTGCGAGCAGAGTTTTCACTATGATAATATCATACTTAAGGTGAACCGTAGCTAGCAACCTCTATAGAATACACACCAGGACCTCTCCGGGAATGTACTGCCGTGGGTGTTTGAGCCTTCGGAAAGCGCAAAGGAAAGAACGAGCAGCAATGCAATCACTATATGCACTTTGTGGGGAAAATGCGGAGATGATTCGTCGATGCCCCTCTCCCTCCAGACAGGGAGAAATGGGTGAACAATATACAGATCCATTGTGGCCACCTATGGTGCATCACCCAATGCACTAACAACAGATATGAGGGACATCAATCGGATAGGACAGTCACTGCCGAACATGACAGTCACTCGGCTATGATAGCCACTCATAGCCGCTCTCTCCGCTGTACGGTTAACCCATGACGGTGTTACTCCATCACCACATCTCTACTAACCGCATAGAGTGTAAAAGAAACCATAGAACCAATACCCTATGCCTACCGGCATAGGATGTGAAATGAACAAAGCCTCTGTGAGGTGAATAACTGTCTGAACTACAAAGCCGCATACCTGATACTCTTCCGTCCGAGTCTCCTAACATCATAGCTCCAACTCTCCATATCCGTAAACCTCCATAACCCCATGCCCTATAGGCTACTATCCAACATTGGGATCAAAGCCTGGATTGGCACGGTCCTTTTACGTAGTAATAAAATATTATTAAAACCACCCGTCAACACACGACCGCATGATTGATAACACCCCCATCAGCTCTCCCGCTATCCATGACCACAATAATCACAGAAGAAAATCTCCCTCTATCTCATCAAAATCCAGTTCCCCAGCAGGTCACGGGAGCTTAACAGAATTCCAACGATGATGACTTATTTGGCTACAAAACTGCGCTAGTCTTCACAATGGAGTCCCAGTGATTCCCACCCAATATCGCATTTTGCAGTATCGTACGTATCTCACACCGATATCTTCTTCAGGCTTCCCGGGATTGGTTAGGTTCCAAAAATGTTTCGGGATCCTCGGCCACCCGGGCTGCCATAATAACCCCTTATGAGCTGGTTAAAAGCTACATGACTGAAGCGCCAGCGAACCTAGGGCTACTCTCAAAGTTCCATCTGACCTATCCAAATATTGAAAACATTTTTTCGCAACGATGGAATATTCTCTAACGGTATTTCGGGTATCCTGTTTTCCTCTCATTATCGATACAGCTGAACATAATATAGAAGACCATTGTATATCATCACGATGTAAATAACTCCCCGCGTTGAAAACCGGTCTTCATGCATCCCAAGGGAGGGCGGATCTGTCTAAGCCAAAAGCCCTATCACAAGTAGTGTTTGACAACACACAAGCCGACCCGGAAGTTTAAATTACTCTCTGAATACACTCACCTTGGGCAATCGGAGTTCAGCCTTGATCTGGCTCGGGTGTGCCGTATTCAAATGGGTTCATGAAATATCACTCGGGGTGGCGGGAATCAGAATTGTTGTGGAAATATTGAATGGGATGATAATAAGAGATAATGAAGAAGTAATTGATTGCTTGAAGGAAAACGGAGCACACTGACTATCTCAAAGAGGAGGGCGAACCGCCCTGACTATCAACTATTTGGGAGCGAGACAAGTAGGTCGAGCGAACAATAACAATAACAATAAAAGAAGAATGAAGGAAATGCAAGGAGGTATCTTCAATAGTGCCGGAGGTGTAGATGTGTGATAAGGTTTGATGCAAGGGGAAAAACCAATAGTGTGAGTGACACCACAGTGCCAGAAGTACAGTAAGTTTCGTTTCAACAAGAATAAAATCACAAATCCAATGCCCATGGCCGAGCCTAGCCCGACGAGTAACAGCACCTTAGCATATGCGCTAGCTCGCTAGGCCCGTAATATAATCCGCAACGCAGTCCAGATACCATAACACGGCACTAGTTCCAAACCTGATTCATATGATATCATGCCGGAAACGAAGAGAGGAGAAAGAAGAAGGAACTATTCACCCCACCTTCCCACACTCCTCCCATCAACTTGCGGGTGGAACCATACGCCCTGGCGGGTTTCTTAATCCCTCTTCCGCCAGACTGTATGAGGGCATCATTAGTATGGGAGTTGAAAAGTTTCCTCTTGCCATTCCTTGATCAATTCACGTAGCGATTGAGAAAGGATTCTGTTATGCTGTGCAGGCTTCGGGCATGCCGTCCGGAGGTATTTGCCACCGATATCGCGGGGCACGCTGTTGGAGTGTTGGCCACTAGGGGGTGCTGGAGCAACTTCAGCCCGGGAGTCCTGTAGTCTCTAGAGACCTGCTAAGTTACAGCATCGCTTCTTAGTGGCTCCTCCACCCGTATGTTTCGTGCTATGAAATTGATCGCGAGGCGAGTGAGGCTAATGCGTGACATGAGAAGGCCGGGCACTGACCTCCCCCATCCTCCATGCTACTGTCTATAGCGGGGGCGGCTAGCATGGATCGGATAGGTGTGCTGCCGTAGGTTAGTTGGGCCATATCATTTATGGTAGCCAGTCTTCTATTGTAGGTACAGCCTATCGATAGCAGTTGATAGTCCCCTCAAAAATCCCTCACTGTCGTACACTATTTGTCTATCTAAAAACAGCGTATGCTGCTTATCTATCGCTTCGGGGGAAGGGAGGGATGGAAGAAGAGGAAGGAAAAGTGCACGGGGGGGAAAGAGATATACGGGCGGGAATTTATAGATAGAAAAGAATTAGGTACATGATGAAATCTGCAAGCTATAGACTCGGCCCTCCCGCAACGTTTAATAGAACCCCCTACGAACCAAACTCTACAGAGCGTTGCAAACAGAAACTCGTAAATCCTCACCCAACTGAGAAACTAAATTACCAAAGCGGCACAGGAGAGTGCAGCATATATATGCGTCTCCGCTCATGGGGTTTCCCGAATCGAGAGAGGATGATGTCCAAGGGCAACCTGCATAGGTGCTATGCGCCGGGGGGGAGGGGTGGCGGTTACCTCGATGAGGCGGTGTTTCCAAGGCTTTAAATCGTACGGGGGGTTACCGGTTTGCGAGAGTGTAGCAGGGCTCCCACTCTCTCATACTCACTCCAAGCGGCATACCAGAGTGGTGTTTGACGATCATTATCTGGCTGGTTGGGGTTGACCTCCTCCAGTCCGAGTAGTATCTCCACCACTCCCTCACGGCCGTACAAAGTAGCAAATGAGAGCGGGATTTGGCCTCCATTATCTGACTTGTCGGGGCTGACCTCTTCTCACCCGAGTAGTATTTTCACCACTCTCATGTCCATACCCGCCGGCACGAGAGCGGTGTTCGGCCATCATCATCTGGCTTGTCCGGGTTGACCTCTTCCTGCCCGAGTAGTATTTTCACCACTCCCTCCTGTCCATTCTGAGCGGCAAACGAGAGCGGTGTTCGGCCGTCATTATCTAGCTTGTCCGGGTTGACATCTTCCCACCCGAGTAGAATTTTCACCACGTCCTCATGTCCATTACGAGCAGCCCATGCAAGGGGTCTGCCACCCAAACCCCCCCCCCCCCCCCCGTTGGTATCATAGCATCCCATCTCTATCAAACCAGCTACAACCTCAACAATTCCGAAGAACGATGCGCAGAGCAGTCCGCTAAACGGAGAGGGAGTATCAAAACGCCAAAGAGGGAAAGTTTTAACTTGTGCTAAGAGAAACTTGGCTGATATGTGGCCATAAGGCCACTTTAGTACCTCCAGTGCGAGTGAATTTGCGCTGTCCGAGAGCTCCCTTTTTGCATGCACTCCCTAGTGTGCCGAACAATATTCCAGAAAGCATGCGTTTTGAGTATTAGGAGGAGGCGGAGTCTAAAGGGGTTTGACCTGTTTGGAATTTAAATAGGGCAGGCAGATTTCAGCCATCGCCGAGTGAGGGCAACTGACTATATCAGGACGAGAGGAAAGATACTCCTGGTGAGTAAAGTGGATTAATCGCACAGTTGATGCCTCCTTATCTATAGTAATAAGACCTTGACAGCAGCTCATTAATGTCGACATGGAAGGGATGTTGCCGGGATCGAAATCCGTGGAGTCTAGCTTGACTGCTAGGGCGTAACAGAGCTCACCAGCTTGGAGTGGCCGCTCCGCATGGCTGATCCACATCAACGCTATCATCCCAAGTCTCGATCTGTCCCCGTCTTGCGCCTTTATCCGCTCGATCGCCGTACCGTAAACATCTCCCAACTCCAACCCACTCGCCATTTCGCTTAGCTCCTCTCGTCTTCCGGAGATCGTCGACTCGTGTAAGATTGCATCTACATTTAATGAAACTAGTAGAAACCCAGATGCATATCTGTTAGCGGATGTGCGGGTACCATTGCCCATACGTACATTTCCGACAAATTATCTGGAAACTTCTTTAGAATGCCTGCTTCTAGGTTCTCATCCATGGCGTCTGGGGTTTCATCCTCGTCTAGCCTAAGACGAAGGTATTCCATGATATCTTCTTTGGTGGGGCCTACTAGCATACATATCACTCCTCCGGCAAGACGCCTTTCGGTCTCGGCTCGAATAGGAGGCCTTCCGATAATGAATATTCGTGTGCGCGGGGATGTTTCGAGAATTTAATTTAGCGAATTGAGGAGCTTGACTCGATGCGCTGTTGTGCATTCGTCCAAAGCGTCAATACATGCGAATGTTGGCAGTGAGGGCGTGACGGTCTGTAGCATCTTCACTATGTCCGGTAGCCACGGCCCTCGTCCACCAATAACGTTTTTCTGCTCTTGAAAGGCCCGTGATATTTCCTCTGGAACCCCTTCCATTCCGCCAATGATCTGCCTCAGCAAGGAACCCAGAATACTGACCACCGACCGCCCCTTTCGGGCTGCAAAATCCAAGTAGAAACATGTAACGGCTGTGTTTTGTCCTCTAGCTTAGTCGCCCAACCTGTCCACTACCATCGAACTGACACCGTGGCTTGTTAGCGTTGGCTCTTTTCTCCTTTCTCTGGGAACAATTCTCGATACCTGATACATGTTTCGCCGACCCCCGGGCCTCCATAGAAAAACAACACCGCCTTATCACCTTCCCCTTCCTCACTCCATTCATTCCAGCTTCTGGATTCCTCGGTCTGAGGAAGCCATTCCCGCATTGTCGACTCGGCGCCCTTGGATGTCCCGATGGCGTAGCCCGGGCTCCAGGGGTGATAGCCAAGTCGGGAGTGGACCGATCATCGGGAATGGTATAGTTGTTCCACACATGATTAAATGAGTTTGTATTATTAAAGGAGTTGCCATTATCACGGACCGGATGTTGAGACATCTTCCGCTTTTTGCTGCTTGCGCTGCTGTAGAGGAGGAATGACTGAGTAGGGTCTGCTGATGATATTCTCGAGATCTGGAAAAGACGGGGTCTCGCTAAGGAAAAGCAGGGGTTTCAGCTTAAGGTATTCTGGCCTCCCGCCTCTAATTGGAGGCCCCCGCTACACCTAACCGTGCCGAGCCTCCCGCCGATAACTTGCGCGCGGTTCCATCTTGAAGTGCTCAAGTACCGCACGTCCCTGACGTGCCTAACACCTCAACAGAGTACCGGTATATCAGCTCAACGCAAGATTTACTCGTACTCAGGATGAACAAGGGTTTGAGGTCCCCGTGCTCACGACCTTCAGAGGGCAAAATTTTTTTTCATTTGGAGGGTACGATGCTAGGAAGGGTAAAAAGCTTTGACATCGCCAACCCCTGTCCATCCTATCACTATCCTTCATACCCGGTACCTCCACCAAGACATCAGACCCCTGTTTACTCCACGCTATGTTGCCGATTATGTTAGAAAAATATACACACATTGGGGCAAGAATTCAAGCTGGTTGTTTAGAGCCTTTAGAGCTCGAAAAACCAAATATTCCCGCGACCGTTGCGGAGTATTGTGTCGGAAGGGTATTTACGGGCACAAGCGGCAGGGCGACCACTTCGATCTCGGTGGCTAGTAGCAAATAAGCTGGCAATTGAAACGGGCTATTTAGAAGAGGAATACTCATTGGAGGCGAACTAGAAGAGGTTTGCTGTTGCTGTCGACCTTTGAAATCAATTCTTTATGTAAATCTTCTGTAGAGCAGATATCTTCCGTTGAGTTGCTAGGCACGTTGTCTTTGGAACTGAGCTCGGTTACATACCTTGGCATTGGAGAAAAAACCGGGGGGCCGACATGGCATCGAATTTGAAGTAACTTTAATTAGCGCAGTAACGTTCTATCCACCTACGCGGACTCTCTACCCTCGTCCACACCCCACTCGCGTAAAATAGCTGAAAGGAAAGCTCTTGCTCGCAATAACAGGATGCTCTATCTCTTAGACTGCTGAAACGGTGGAAAATTTTCTGCCACCCCTCTGAGTGTCTGAGACACAGGTTAATAAGCAACTTTTGTTAATTACTAGAAGTTCGCAGGCGTGCAAACCCCAGACCGTAGCCAATATTAGCAACATGATTGTACTTACGCACATCATCACTCAAGAATACTGAGAAAGCATCTTAGTAATCTCTGTCTTAGACACTGAGACCGATGGCAGAAAATTTTCCACCGTTCCAGCAGTCCAAGAGTTATATAATAGTAGCTCGGAAGCACTGTTTTCCAATCTTTACAAACACACCCTAACATAGCACATCAGAATAATAGCACCACAGTACTGTAGGTATTTCCTATGGGAGTCACCCAACAACCGGCCCGGGCCGGCGCTTGTACTCGAGTACTCGGGTATGGTCATAAAGGGCGGAAAAAAAGATCGGCAGGGTCATGTGGGGGAGTTGGGAGACGGGTTGCCTCAGTGGAAAGATTCTTGTCTTGGCCGACATCAGGAAACGGGATCACGAGAACGATGTACCTTAATAC
>Ga0307513_10004655_pt1 | contig 18260 bp, 22 predicted proteins | sample 15_EM_MG_FD_202174 | JGI IMG/M metagenome (GOLD analysis project Ga0307513, IMG submission 202174) | Populus trichocarpa ectomycorrhiza microbial communities from riparian zone in the Pacific Northwest, United States - 15_EM | ecosystem: Host-associated > Plants > Roots > Unclassified | place... | reverse complement strand
AAGAATTCCATGACCGCAGAGTGAGGCGCGACGGTCATCCACGTGGCCTCCATGAGACTCCCTGCAACCCCAAGAAATATCTAGTGCAGCGGTTTCGTCAGAGTCGCGGAAGAATGCTCAATAAACCGACGCACGGTGGTACGCAACGCAATGTCTAGTCGATCCACGAAGTTAGTTTCCTTCCACTTGACGTAGTTGACTTCGTAACCTTCCTCAAGCTTCATGGCGACGAGTTCTGCTCTCAGCTTGGCGTCGCTATCTGGCGCCAATCGGCCTCGTTGGCTACTGTGGTCCTGCACAAGGGTGATCACCGTCTTTCTGGTCTCGTTTCCTTCAATGTCTGTCTCCAGGTTCGCGTTCTCCGCCAGTATTTGTCGCCACTGGTTCCACCATAACCCCCCGATATCGCGGAAAGACTCGAACGGTGTTCCGAGTTGATGATTTGAACTTTCTATTTTACCATCCACCCTCCAATCTCCCCACGCTACATCCCCCGATGAGCCCTGCACACGAGGGTTGCGGGCTGCAGCTCCACTATCGACGAGAACAACATGTTCGAGGAGGAATGAGCGACCTGAGTCGGTATAGTCTTTCCAATCTTCGGTGGACAACACCCCTAAACCCGGGAAAAGGAGGTGAGGAAGCGACCAAAGAGCAGGATTGTGCCAGATTTTTTCGGAGGGTATTTGCGAGAAGAGAAGGCGTCTTGGAGGTAGGAGGATGACATTCTTGGTAGAACGGTGGTCTTGCATATAATGAGCTCGAAGGAAGGCTAACGGCCAGGAGCCGTCCACATCTATTGAGCGAAAGTGAGACTTCAAAGAGCCGGCAGATCCAAAGGCACGCACAGAGGTAGGGTTCGTTGCATATCCACGTCGTTCCAGCCACGAGACTTGCAGAAGTCCCCATCAGTTGCTTTGCGGTCTTTCGGCTAATGACGCGGATCTCCTCCTGACTTGGGATAGTGCAGCTTGGGCGTTCGCCATTGGTATCGTTCCAGGCCGAAAACATGAACTGTACCCCGGGAAGTCGATTTGGACGGTCCGACACAACAAAAAATGTACCATTGGTGACCAGCAATGATCGAATAACGGAGAAACCTGGTGACCAAGAGGTCAGTGGATTCAGTTCGAAGTAGCCTTTGAAACGATGAACCTGGAACATGTGATGTAATTTCGGTCTCTGGTACGAGTCCCCTATCCCAGTTCACATGGACACCCGAGGCAACTCGCTCGCCCGGCCTGTATTGTGCATACCCCGGCTTGTCGTCGTGCCTGTTGTATAGCTCCATTTCTTCTTCGGATCCTTTATGGGTTCTGGTGGCCTCGCGGGTTGCCATTGAAAGACAGAGGAAGAGGATTACAGCAACCCCAACTAATGCCAAGTCGCGTTTGGCTTTGAATAGTAGCATAATGGAGGATGTGGAGTCAATACGAAAAAAAATGGAACTAAGAGAATGACTAGGAAAGGAAACAGGAGGTGGAGGGTGGAGGACGGGGCGGAAGAAGCGAAACACTTGCTGCCAGCCGCCGAAAACCAAGCCGTGCCCCGGTGCCTGGTGATGGTGGCACATAAATCTGGGCCAAACTTGATGCTCGGGATTTATGCGCTTTTATTAATAAAAATTCACTGACATTGAGCCTGAGCTAAAGGGCGCGCTTGGGTGCGCTTTTGCGAACTTCACCAAGCCTTTGGTTCGAGCAGCTCGGCTTGTGGTACCACGAAGCGAAAGAAAGTTCTGCACGGTGCCAGAAATTGAAGGATGATTCGTTGGAACGTGTGGCTAGCTAGCCGGGATAGCTCTATTGGAAAAGTGTTTGGACATTGGACATTATTGGGATAGATGTATATATTAGACATCCGGATAATGCTGTGGGAAACGCCTTGGGAGTGTCGTAGTCGAAGCGACTTGACAGGTGGTCATCATTGCCTCCCTGGAGGGACGCTTGCTCAATATATGATATCCGTGAAATCTAGTTTATACTACGTAAAATGCGTCACAATACCCTTCTCAGAACCCTCTGCAAATTCAAGAAATTGTTCCGTGCATAAATTTTACGCAGTTAGTAGCGGCCTGTGGCAATCACGCCTACCCTTGTAAATTTGTTCTTGTCTCTCTTTACCATTCCCATGCACCATTAGACCAGTCTTCCGAGGATGGACCACATATATCGCGAGTTACCAGTCCTTTGCCCATTTTCTTCTCGAATTTGCTATTTGCTCTACCAGTATTATACAGGTCCACCGTATTCTTAAGTTTTCGCTGCCATTTGCGTTTCGCCAACCTCAAACACATTTCCGTTCTTGAAGAAACTTGATGCCAAACATCCATATTCTGGATATCGAGGGTCATTATTGGTAGTAAAATAGACGTCAAGGTTCGGCGATTTGCCGTATTGACTCCACCACTGGAAAAGCCGTGCTTTGTCCATATTTTGGAGATGACCAGGGCGGTCGGAATCCTCGCGAGGTCTTGGCCTACTACCGTAAATGCTCTGAGGACTCCTCAAATGCGCCTTATAGCCACAGGAACGTCCCAGGCGGCATCAACGAAACAGGAGCAAGAGACCTTGTCGTGGCCTCGCTACCTTGCAATCAGGAAAGCGAAAAGGAGATGGGAGCTTGTAAGTTGGTCCCCATTTTTCGGCACATACACGACAATTGTCGTGTCTGGTTGAATTGCGCGCCGTGGTTGCATGTCAAAGAAAAAACCGCAGAATTACTACTATCTTCCCGAATTCCCTATTCTAAGGACTGGAGTGACGGTTATAGAGCGCGCTACCTGGTGCTTTTCGTCTCGGTACTCTTCTCCACCAAATTATCTTGCTTACTGTACTGCTACTCTTCTTAGGCAACCATGCTTCCTAGCACTGCAGCATCCTTCATTAGTGGTCTTCAATACTTTGGAGATCACCCTCCTAATTTCATGGGCCTTGATCCCCTCTTCCTGACAATAGCTGCAACAGCGAGCTGCGCGGGGCTCGGATATCTCATTGGACCCCTCGTGGGATCGTCTTTATGGCGCCTCACCCATCGGCGCACCTTGGGCCTCATTGAAGCACGCGACCGCGAATTCCATCACCATATTGTGCGAAACCGCGTCGATCCAACACGTCAATCTGCCACCAACCCTGTGCCAGACTTCTACGGTATGTCTGTTCTGACTTCTCTTGTTGTCAAAGGACACTCTCTGATTCCACTGCAGGTGAAAAGATTGGGTCAATGCAGGAGTATCGGCAGTGGCTGCGCGACCAGGTATGTGTATGGCTCATATTTGTCATCAATACACGCTAATGCTCTCTTTATCGATTTAGGCTCGATTCCGCCGGAAATCAGCTTGGGAGACAGAAAAGTAGAAATAGAGCACTCCATGAACTTGCGTCCTAATGCTGCCCTTCCCTCATGTACATATCGAGGTTGTTCCAAGTGCTTATCTGGAACTCCCTTCTCGTTTAGTTTCGGCGCTGTGGGTGCACGGTAGAACTCAGGTTAATCAGATCGACCGCAGAATAACATTTGTACAGAACAGGATCTCCAGGATAATACAGACACACGATGTAGATAGATAGCACAATGTCAGGATCCAATATCAAAGTCCCTTTCAGCCTACATGAAGTTGGGTGCGAATAGCAGTTTCGCATTGGCGGGCAGAAAGTGAGTGGGAAAATAGTCGTGTGCGGAAACGGCATATACTCTCTCCAACAGGACGCAGGCTGATAGCAACTCCTCGACCCGCTTAACCTGCTCTCCTTGCCACGAACTCCTGATAGAAAGATATAAATCCTGCACATTTTGAACCATCGAGGGTGTACCGAATGTAGCTAATGAATCGAACCCGAGAGTATTAGACTGGAAATGTAGTGTTTGGAGCGCCGGCGCATCCAAATTGTAGAATACAATGGGGGCGACACGTCCGACTATCCTCAAAGTCCGCAAACGAGGCAATTCAACCCGAGTTGGAACTAAGTTTGCCTGACCGGGGAGTGGGAATAGGACCGCACTCGGCGTCCCCACGTCCCTCAGGACCAAGGTGTGGAGGGCAGGAAAGCGCCTGATGCACGCCACATCATAGAACGACCACCCACGGCCATTGGGGCCAGTATAATGGAGCACTCTCACTCGTGCGAGGTTCTCGTCTGGGAAATAAGGCCACTCCTCGAAGTGATCTACGAGGTGGACCTCCTGCAGCTTCGGGCACGAAGGAAAGGGCACACCAGCACCGTGGATGTGGTGCTGCAGGAACAAGGATCTAATCGAGAGCACCTTCAGCTTAGGCAGCTGCGCAGGGAAATACGCGCGGTACAAAGAGATTTCGTCGTCGTCGTCGCTGAAGCGCCAGTGGATGCTCTCCAGGTGCGACAGTGCGTACTCTCCGCTCGGAGTCTGCCACTGTGCAAGGCGACGAAGGACGTTACTGATGTGCGCGAGGCGAACGAGCGAGTTCAACGACACGTGACGGCCGCTCACGACAAGATGCAGCGGGAGATCGCCGCTCCGTGAGAGACAGAGCCCGAGGAAGCGCTCTCCTCTGCCCAGCATAGACCTGCGGTGGAATCGCCGGAAGAACGTCTCGTCGACGGCGATTTTGCTCCATAGTTCCGGGTGGTTCACCACCGAGCGGTACCAAAGTCGGCACACGAAGAGCACATGTCGGAGATGGAGGGGTCCATCGCAGGATACGTACGAGAAAATCTCGCCCAGGAGCTCGAACGGGACGAGATCGTTGCGTGTCCGGCTTTCAGGTGTGAGCATATATCTTGCCCAGTGCTCATCTGCGTCCTGCATGTGTCTTGATCACCTTATAACCAACTCTACTCAACGCCGCAGAGAGCTGACTGACTGGTGGCACGTGTGGTGACCTCGAATCGCTGTTTTCGGGCTAAAATACACCGTTGGAATGTCACGTATGGTGTGGAGGTAGCTGCGGTTACTCTTCAGGAGCAAGAGTTAGCGGTGGTCGAGCTCAATTTTTTTCTTCTATTCATTTTTTTCGACTTTCGACACACACCCCGTTTAATTCACGTACGATACACCATGGGTACAAAATGACAAAACGCGATCACAACGTCGCATAAACACGCACAAACTACTTCCTCTTCCTCCCCCTACTGCAATGGCTCCCGACTGCTCGACAATCGATTCAAATGGATATAGACGTCCGTGCCATACCCCTCCATCGAGATTAACCTTAGGTCTCCACCAAAGTACCTTGCATACTAAGCCTTTGTCAACCTCCCTCCGCACATCCAAAAGGAATAAAAACGACTCACCAACCGCGACAGCGGCAACCCATACCCAAACCCGGCCATAGGTGCGTTGAAATCGTTTGCCTGGAAATCAACATTGACGTCCTGGCCCTCCATCGTCGTGTACATGTACGTCCACACGAGTGGGATGGCACTCCGCTTGATGCCCCCTCCCTCGTCGGAGATCTTGATTGTGATGTCCTCCGTGCCTTCTACGACGATCACCTTGATTGGTGGGAGGGAAGACGCTTCGATTTCGGGACCAAAGCGCTCCACAACGGCGCGGAGGGAATTTTTGAGCAGCTCGAAAAGGATGTGCGACCTGTGTGAAGGAGAACCGTTGGGTGTTAGTATGGTAGTGGGGTTGGGGGTGTAATACGTGGCGTACAGGTGACCAGGGACGTATGGGATGGCCAAGCCCTTGGGGCAGATCAACTGCACCGGTGGACCTCTGAACATCCCATAGTGCTCCTCACATACGAATCGTGCATTCTCAATTGCCTCGGTCGCAATATCGTGCACATTGGTATTCGTACAAATAATCCCGACGTAATCCGGATGGGGTTGGAGGGTGTTGAGTGCGATATCTGTTCATCATGTCAGTGCGATCCCCTTTATAAAGGACATGGTGGCGAGTTTGAGGGAACTCACGCTGGCCAATCAAGAACCGTATCCCAATGCGGGACATATAGAACCGATCCAAAAACCGCTGGACGTCGTCTCCGATCAACCGGCTTTTATTCTCCTTTTTCCACTCGAGGACCCCCCCCGCCACGGTTGTAACGGTCGGGTCATGCCGCCGCTTGATCGTATCGAGGCACTTTGTGAACCGCTTGTTGTAGTCGTGCACCTCGGGCGGCCACTCGATGTCAGGCGGGTTCCAATAGTACCGCCGGTCCATGGGAATGCGCAAACGCGCCATGTCATTTGTCGGAAGTGCACCGTTTGAATAGTCCTTGAGGGGCGCAAGCTTGTGTAGGTTTGGGTTGGGGAGGGATTCGGGCATTTGAACTGTGGAGGAGTTGAACACCTTCAAGAGGTCTGGAGGGAGGACTGGGGGCGGGAAGTTGATCAGTTCCTATTGGGAGAGTGGAGGAGAGCAAATGTCAATGAGGCAGTCATGAATAGATCACGATGCGGTGAAGAGAGAAACGGATTGAGAAGACGTCGTAGAGGGCGCTCTTTGAATGGTCCAAGGAGACTGCTTCGATGGAGACGTGGGCCAAGACAGAAGTGAGTCAAATAGAATACACTCGGGTTGGTCATGAAACAAGGGTCGTTCCCGTCCGCACGACCATACTCCAGAGCTGGCAGCCAATGATTGGGTCATGGGACATGGTCAAACGTAACCGGTCGGACGTCATCGGACAGTGCATGGATCTGTGATGCATGTGCGGATATTCTAACAACGGGGACACGAGTGCCGGCCGGTGACCGTACTTGCCTCGAAAGATTGAGCGTACCACTCCTTCACGCGTCGTATCGAGGGCATTTTGGAGAGACCCTGAGGGAGATCATCGAGCTCTCGTACACGATGCGCTAGTCGGATGGGTAGTTCCTCTGGGAGAGATCGACGGCAGTGTCTTAGCGTTTTCGCCGGTCTTCTCATGCGTGTTATGCGTACCACCCAAGAACTGGGATGCTTTGAGGAGAGTACCCTGGGAGGGATTCTGACCGAAGAGGACCATCTGCTGGAGAGATACTGATGGGTAGTAAGTGGCGAGTTTGTGACTGCTGTGGGTGGGCTGGGACGTGCCTGCGGTTTGTGGAAAGGAAGCGAAGTGGACGATTTTGTCCCATAGTTGTGAGGTAATTCTGTAGGAGGATGACAGTGACATTATGGTTGCATCCAGTAGATCAAGCCAAAGCAGAGTAAGGGTCTAAGTGTTATCACGCTTGTTTTGTTTGGTTAATGGCTCAGCCAAATAAATGGAGAATGTGAATCTCTTCTCGCACCACCCTCGACACCTCCGGATTGAACACCAACCGGCCGGGGACATTGTCCAGCGACAACACCAACATCACCCGAGTATCGGTTCCCATCGACTGGGGCCACCATCAGCACGCACAACGGTGTCTATGCTCATCCCTCCATCCTTCTGCATTCACCCACTCTCGGTCCTTCGTCCCAATATGACATCCGCGCATCGATTCTATCTATCTGCCTCTTGAGAACATCACATGACTCTGTACAGGATCGCATCGAGGCCAAGCCATCCACAATGTGGCTGAGAGTAACCCCAATGGAGAGTCTAGGCCACCATCGCCTGACCCAATCCTATCGAAACGGCATCCAGACCTCATTTAAAATTTGCTACACTGCCGACCGTCAGGCATTGATCGTGTCCCCATGCGCAAGACAAAGGTTCTGGAGCGCCCCGCGGCAGGTGACTATAAAGTCGCACCACACCCCCATCCCAGTAACCCCCCAAATCTACCCGACCACCACCTTGACCATGTCTACTACAACGACGGAGCTCAAACCCAACATTGGCGTCTTCACTGACCCTCAGCATAACCTCTGGCTTGACAGTGCTTCTCCCAGCGCAGAGGAGATCGTCCAGGGCGATCACCTCCAGCCTGGGGAAGTCGTCGTGCAAATCAGGAGCACTGGGATATGTGGGTATGTCTCGTCGTCTCACCAATTGCTTCACAGCGTACTCAATAGCCCCACCCCGTAGATCGGATGTACATTTCTGGCACGCAGGATGCATCGGACCAATGATAGTGACAGATAAGCACACACTAGGCCACGAATCCGCAGGCGAGGTTTGTCCGCCCTAGGTCCTTGCAAACGCAGCACTCACCCGACATCCTTCCTTTCCTTCCGCTCTCGTAGATCGTCGCAATCCACCCATCCGTAACGACCCTAAAACCAGGCGATAGAGTCGCCGTGGAACCGAATATCCCCTGCCACGCCTGCACGCCCTGCTTGACCGGCCGGTACAACGGCTGCGAGCACATCCTCTTCCGCTCCACGCCGCCTGTGCCCGGTCTGCTGCGGCGCTATGTCGTGCACCCGGCGGTGTGGTGCCACAAGCTCCCCGCGCACATGTCCTTCGAGGACGGCGCGCTGCTCGAGCCGCTCTCCGTCGCGCTCGCCGCTGTCGAGCGGGCTAACCTCCGCCTCGGCGACGCGACCGTCATCTGCGGCGCGGGTCCCATCGGTCTCGCGACGCTGCTGTGCGCCAAGGCGGCCGGCGCGGCGCCCATCGTTGTCACCGACATTGACCAGGGCCGGCTGGACTTTGCAAGGGAGCTCGTCAAGGACTCGCCCGGTACGGTGGCGACGTACCTTGTGCAGCGTGGGAAGACCGAGGAGGAGCTCGCAGAGGGGGTCAAGGCCGCCATTGGCGGGCTCGAACCCGACGTCGCGCTCGAGTGCACGGGCGTGGAGAGCTCGCTTGCCGCTGCAATCTTTGCCGTCAGGTTCGGGGGGACCGTGTTTGTTGTCGGCGTGGGGAAGAACGAGATGAAGTTCCCGTTCATGCGCCTCTCGACGCGCGAGATCGACCTCAAGTTCCAGTACCGGTATGCCAACACCTGGCCCAAGGCTATTCGCCTCGTCGATTCCGGTGTGCTCGCCGGCATTCGAAAGCTAGTCACTCATCGGTTCCCCATCGAAGATGCCGTCAAGGCATTTGAAACGAGCGCAGACGTCAAAAGTGGAGCTATCAAGGTACAGATTACGAACCTCTAAGAAGCTGTGATACGGAACTCCTTTTCTATTGGGAATTATTGGTCAACTTATTTGAATAAAGGGTTTTCGATTTTTGGGTATCCTAAAAAAGAAGAAGATCGATCCATCACTGGGTGGTTGATGCAGATGTAATCCTCCTGTATACTACCTGGGTCCTCGCAGCAACCTTGAACCCGACCGCGACACTATTGATCTGTTCGGTCATCATATCACCTACGATCGGCTTTACAACCAATGGGTGCCGAGCGTCTAACTGCTCTTGAAACATGGTCAAGGCAAGACTTGGAGGTGTACAGGCGTGAACACGAGGCAGCTCCATTGAAGTGCTCGTTCGCTTGGGAGTTCTGGACCTGGCACTCTTTATTTGGTCTATTGTGCATTGGTGTAAATGCACAGTGAGTATATATGCTTTGAACTACTACAAATACAGGCCAATTCCCTTCATCGTTCTGCAAGAGCGCAAGACGCGACAATACCTGAATGAACACCCGCGACGCCTGAGTCTCTAAACTATTGGCACCCCCAACGTTTTGAACTATTTCCACATTTTCTCGTAGAGCGCCACCTTCCCTACGAGCCTCCGACGCTTTGTTGGACGCTTTGGCAAGGCGGGAGAGGGAGCCGCTGAACACGAAGCGTGAGAGATATTCCCGAAGCTCTGATCAAGTGGTCCTTACATTGGCCGTGCACTTGCTGCATATGCCGAGGAAGATTGCGTGCATGTTTAATCTCCGCAGGACTATTGGAACGCACCACGTCAGCAGGGTTGCCACACCACGAGGAATGCACAAAGTACCAGGCGCCACATCTCACGCTCGGCTGGTTCTCGCGCTCTTGGTGCGTCTTCCGGTAATCTTTCATGCCAAACGCCTTTCCGCTAGAGGTTTCATGCGTCAGATGTGACGAAGGCCTAGCAGTACCCGTCGCATACTCACCAGGCCGTCTTCCCGTTGTGCTTCTCCTCGCAGATGTACGGCTTGAACTCGAAATGCTTCGCCTGGTCTCCAATCGCACGCTCCAGCTTCTTGTATGTGGTCTCGCACTGAATGCACTGGTATTCTCCACTCGGAAGCGTGTTGATAAACGCCGTGAATATGGACTTCCCCGGGATACCTCGACCCCCCGTGTAGTGATCTTCCAGTGAACCCACGGTCGGTTCCAGGCATTGTGGTCTGGATGTCATGAAAGGCGCGTGCCTGATCAGGGCGCGGATGGCGTCAAGTTTATCCTCTTCACTGGCATAGATCGGTGTCTGAACGGAGTGGCCACCCGGTACCGAGAGAAGGTCGTGAGCGGTCTCGAGTCTTGCCACTTGGTGCAAATGTTCTGATGAGGGGTGCTCCGAAAGGGTGAAAGGCGCGGCGAATGTATGTCGTGGGTCAATTGTTGTGCTCAAATATGTCGGAGCAAAGGGCTTCGACTCCAAAGTATTCCAGGTATCGGACGTCCAAGAAGAGTTTCCACTGGGTGAACCTAGGTCCGTCGTGATCCAAGTCAGATCGTAATTTTCGGTGGATGAAAGACAGCTCTCCACGCACCTGGCGCAACCATGGTTGGAAAGGATAGTAAAGATCCATTCAGATCGGATGCATCAGCGATGATAGATGAGGGAGGCGTAAGCTGCTGGGGGAACAGGTTCGGGTGGGAGCCGAAGGCCTGTACGCCATCTGGCAACGTGATGCAGTCATCTGTGAACGACTGGATGCCCATGAGGTGGGCCGTTCGTTGCGGGCAACCTATCGTTTTGGAAGTAAGCGTTACATGTTCCAATGATCACCATGGCAGGATCGTACCTTCCCCTTCATGGTTTTCTGACTTACTTGGTGGTTGGCAAGCAGCTGCGGGAGCTTCATACGTTTCACAGGTGCTCCAATCATAAATCGAATATTCGGGACGGTTACTAGCCAAAGGTTCCATTGGGAAACTAACAACGAACATGCCTGCGCAAGTATAAACACCAGATCATGGGCGTAGATTGCAACCAGATAGCTCACCATTACCAGTCCCGGCCAACCGTGAACCGCTACCCGCCGCAGAGTCTGATGGGTATTGTATTGAGGGTACCTGGTAGATGCTCTCGTCTTGCTGGGAAGATGTCATAGCAGACAGTCAGCGGTCGTTGGGGAGTCGGGATGCTGGCGCGTGCTGGGACAGAAAAGTAGATGTCGGCTATGTGGTAGGTAAAGAGTAGTCTGGGGGCCTAGTCGGTGATGCAGGATACGCTAGACGCTCGCCAGAGAGCAATGGGGATAGAGGGCAGACAATCGGTCGAGCGAGGCTCATAAAACGGGTTCATATCGCTTTCCGTCATGAGTCGGGCGGCCAGATTGCTAGGGGCGACACAATCGTGGCGAGTGCTTCGGAAATACAAATGTCATCAGACAGTCCTCCAGCTGTCACAACAACACTGCCGAGATCCTAGACCCATTCAGATTGCTGGCCACTCCAGGCCAACTGCCCCGTGTCACGCGCGGGTGATAGGACCGACTGACACTTGCGACTGCCATTCACGGAATTGAACGGGGCTTATCTCAGAGCGCTGTGCCCCAAGCCGAACGGCCAGGCGTGCAAGGTTAAAAGAAGGACTGAAAACTCTGCGGAGCTGGTCGTTTCATGACGAACGGCGCACCGCAGGGGACCTTTTCCTGATATGTATCAATGCAACCCTTGTATCGCGGGTAAGGTGCCTAATTCGGTGTTGGTGCCAGACGGTCCAAGTGATCACGAGGCACCACGTTGGTTTCTGGAAAACCGGCCCATCGAGATTGCGGCGTGCTTGGGGCAGACCGCGATGGGACGTGAAACGGTGAAGGTAGAAAGCTTGCGTTGTTAAGGTCCGAGAGGCAGCCCGATTCCACCTGCCCTCAACCTCGTCCTTGGTCACATCAATTGATGAGGTTCGATTAAGGGAATGACCAGGGTACTTGACGGCACCTCACCTGCGGCACAGGCGTGCCATTAGCAAGGGCCTCTCCCCTTTTGATAATGTTCATATCTGGTTCCAGGTTCCGCTGATAAAAGCTCAAAAATGCTGAATGCTCTCTATCATATGGAGTCAAATAATACTCCTTCAGGTGGTGACCCAATTGTCAATTGGCATATGTAAATATCTAGTTGCCTTTTACGGATGTAGTGTTAGGGTTACTAACATGCACTGACGTAAATACATATTAATACTAAACAACATAAAATTAAAAAAATGAAATAGGCTTTCAACCATGGGGTATTTCCAAAAAGTGCCTCATCGCAGAGCGAAGGGACAATTGGATGTAGTTTGCAACCAGCAATTGGCTATGTCTCGGTAAGAACCTCACTGACGATAGCGCGTGCCCGAGCACAAGAGATGGGGAAATTGCTTTTCCAGAGAGCGAGCCTTAAATCATCCCCTCCACGACCCAGCGCGCACAGATCGGTGAGGGTCCTTCGTCGAATCCTAAAGCCAGCCGGTCCTAGGTTACCTGGATGTGTAGTTTAGTATGGCAGCTACATACCCGCCCCAAGCAATGGCCCTCCGAAGCCCTCTGTGAATCGAAACTCGTTTTCTGGTTGAAAACACGATTGTTGACGAAAGGACACCCGTGTAGATCTGTTATATTCCTCGTACATGCGGCTGTAGATGGCCCAATAGCTATCCTCGGGGCCATGGCCCCAGATCAACTCCCATTCATGGATATGACGAATACTACCGTGATTATGATTAAGGTGCGTCCATTGCGGCATGTATTAATCTCTTCATGTCCTTGCATCTAATAGAATCGTCTTTGGACCGACATCCGACTTTCCTCCCCCTCGGCGAGAGGAGAGAACAGCATACTCCAAATCTTCTCCCGCTTCATATGTGAAATGCAACTTTCTGATATTCTTCTTTCCAATCAGCTCTACTCTTGCCTCATCTTCGGCTGCTGCATAGCGTCAGTCCTCTGTTATTCGCTTCCAGGTCAGACACTCATTCATTCTGGGTCCGTTGCACATTCTCACTACATGCTTCTCTGGAGACTTTCTCCCGGGTAAGCGAGCACTGGCACTGGGCCTGCTGATGTACCATGTCGCGGCGTCTTCGGCCCTCTTCTACTCTCCTCGATTTATTCCTTTCACTCTGGGACCACTGCCCGAATCGTGAGTGGACATCGCCTTTCTCTGCCTCACACGCTGTCTTCCCAATTGTTGAGCCTTTTATTGATTTCCTTTCTCAGACTTGGAATAACCCCAGAACGAGTATGGGCAGCAGGACACGGTCTGGTGGTCATCGGACTGTCGTTGTGGTGGCAGTTGACTGTCCAGTTTACAAGGATGGTGAAGCAGGGAAAGGTCCAATAGCGCCCTTGCCCTCACTTCCTCATAGTTTACCTGGATTTCAAGGGACTGATGGATGTCTATGCGCATCTCGTAATACTCTAGAACTGAATGAACTGAGGAGTCATAGCTCCGGCTGCCCGCCGCCGTTCTTTTCCGCATCTAACCGCTCGATGAGCACCGTTGTACACCGCTCCAGGTTGAGTATCTCGTCAGGTGTCGGATCTGCTCCTGCCGCCCACCGTATCTGTCGATGAACAGCCACCAATCAGTCAAACTACCAACTTTCGAAACACCACTTACCTTGCAGTTCTGATCCAGCAAGTATACATAGCCCACAAATTTGTTCTCTAGCCCCATTGGTTCGCGGAGGTACTCCATATTTTGCTTGGAGACCAAGTACGTCGGGTGGAGATAGGATGGATTTCGTGAGCGGAGGGAGTTGAGGAAGAGCATCACTAGGAAGGACTTGGCGGCGTTTTCTTGGAGGTTGATCTACGCGGGTAACGCAATGACAGGAGATGAGAAGGGCATATGACGAAAAATTAATTTGACTCGCACCTGGACATAGCGGAAGCGAGGATGATCCCTGTACTTCTCTAATGTGGGTGCGCCGTAGGCCTTTATCTGAGTCTAGGTGAATTGTAAGCAAGGGAGAAATTGCCGTTCACATGGGGGACCGTGCCTCTGAGAGCTTTGTCGTGATAATATTGACGATCGAAATGTGGCCCTTACATAGATCTGTCGAATGCGTCGTAGCACCGTTGGCGAGAACCTTTCCTTCTATATTGGGAAAATATAGAGCTTTCTTTGTAGGTCCAATTTATATGCTCAGCGATTGTCCATGAGCAATCATTGAAAGAATAAACGCACGTCTTTACGAATGAGCACCTTGGGAGCTATCCAGGACTTCCCTGCATGCCACTTAAGCTTTATCACATCCTCGTAGTAATCAGTTGTAATTTCCTTCAGCCTATTAAGTAGGGAACCACGACCCAAATTTTATAAGAGAGGCCGACACGAAAGTCGAGGACGGAGTTGAGAAAAATTGGAAGTGGATGATTGAGAGTGATCAATAGGTGATGTAAACTCGTGCGACTGGTCTACCACGCACAAATGGTTGCGCTCTTCCAGTCGCTTCTGAGGGTCGCGATATTTCATTAGTTTTTCTTCCCCAGTCAGTGGCGTTGTTCGAGGTGGATCCCGAAGTCCGAGAGGTCTCGCCAGGTCCCGCAATTCTGGTATTTTTCCTTTGGGTTTACTTGCGCTGTCACTTGCCGCATTTGACGTTTCCTTGGGAGCCGAAGTGGTAGACGCTGCCTGAGACGACGTCGCTCTGCATGACTGATGTTGGGATATCCGTGCCCGGGTAGCGAGTGCCGCGAGCGAGTGAAGCGAATGGGACCAAGAACGCATCTGCCGACACTTGAACACCACCACAGACATCGGGGTTACCCGCCTTCTCTACAATAGCCAGCATGTCACAGTCACAGGCGGTCTTACTCCTTCTGAAAGCCCAGAAGAAGCTCAATACCTCGCCGGGATGGTTTAGCTTTGGGTCCAACGACTCGCAGTACGAGGAATCTGGCGACCTCTTCCAACAGGCCGCCAACCAGTTCAAGATCGAGAAACGGTTCAAAGAGGCCGGGGATGCATTCAAGAGCGAGGCAGAGTGCAGAGAGAAAATGAATGAGCTCAATGAGGCCAGCAACGCCTGGTGGAACGCTGCCAAGGCCTACAAACAGGGCTACCCCGAATGTAACTACGTTTCCATTGGTACTCTGAGTACTTCGGTTGACCGCGTCTCCAGTGGCTATTGACGCCTTTAGCCACACGATCACAAACCTCACAAAGGCAGGACGGTTCAGGCAGGCTGCAGATCGAGAAAAGGAGATTGCTCAGATATACCTCAACGAGCTTGGTGACCTGCGAAAATCCTGTGAAAGTTACGAGCGCGCGGCTGAGTGGTATCGACAAGAAGACGCCACAGCGTACGTACGGTTACATTATCCAAGATCGGTGCTCTGTCACTATATGGCGCTTCACGACCTAGTTTTGTCAGACTGGAGACTAACCCTGTGACAGAACTGCGAACAGCTGCTTCAAAGAGGCTGCTGATTTGTACGCGGAACTCCAAGATTACGCCAAAGCTGTCCAATTCTATGAATTAGTAGCGGATGCTTCCTTATCGTCGGCTCTCACCAAGTACAGCGTCAAAGAGTACTGGTTGCGAGCGGGTCTTTGCGCAGTCGCTGAGGGAGTGAGTGCTCAATTCACCTCGTTCAGGCCCTACTTCGCCCGGATTGGCCACAATATATATCTTCTCTCTCTCCTTGTCTTAACCTTGACCTGGTCCTTTCTAACACCCCATCCTTCACGCCAGGATATTGTAAAGGCTCGACGACAAGCCTCAACCTACGCAAGCAAAGATGTAACCTTCACATCGACCCGCGAACACAAATTCCTCATAGCGGTCATCGACGCCCGTGAAAGCGAGGACGAACAAGCTCTCACTGATGCGGCGGTCGACTTTGACAGCGTCGTCAAACTTGATAACTGGAAGACTAAGGTCCTTCTCGATATAAAGAATAAGATCCAAGAGAGTGGAGGCGATTTCCGATAGACAACTCCCGAGGTCGAAGAGAAGCGAAGTGAATAGGAGGGCCTGTATGTATTTTGTGCGCCACGGTGGTGTTGTGTCATAGGTACCGATGGAGTATTTTACTCATAGGGAGCCGTAATTCGTACAGCAATGAGCGAGCAAAGGCAGCTGGTAGATCTACAATAAGAGCACGGCAATGAGACGAACAATAAGACTTGGGATACACCACGGTAAACACGAGAGCAAGCCCGAGGCTCTAGTTTAAAGGAGGCCCAGACGACCCTGCCCTTGTTGCCGATATTGCTCCATCTCCGCATCCAAATCCTGCGCGGACTTCGGCTTGTATTTCTGTACCTGCTGGTGTGGCGGTTGCTGGTGTTGCTGTACAGCTGGTGCGACTTGTATTCTCGCTTGCTGGGCCTTGGCGCGCCTTGGGCCCTTCCGCATCTTCCCTTTCGGAGCAATCGGAGCGCTGAAAGATGGTGGTGGTTGGATTCGCGCAGGGAGAGACACGGGCGTTCTGGTCGTGATTAGGTCCGATGGGAAGTCAGCATTGGCAGAACAGACCTTCGAAGAAACGAGGACGGCGAGGTACGTGTCTGGAGGGTTATTGTATATAAGACACGTACAGTGCGGCAGACCCGTTGGCGAAATCTCCTAAACGCTCCATTAAGCTCTTCTGTTTTGGAGGGGCGACAGCAGCGGGAGGATCGGTAATAAGCTGTACTCTGATGCTATTATCTGCGTGCACATATGAAAGGTCAGTATCGCGCGAAATTCTTCATATGTGGCCTAATATTGACCGTCTTGTGGGGCTAGGAGAGGGACAACGAGAAATTTTTAAGGAATGATACCTATAACCCAATGCTTACCATTGTCTATTTTTTTTCCGTCGAACGTCTTGCATGCGTTTACCCCGTCCCGTGCGCGCTGGAAGTGGACAAACGCACAGCCTTTGGAGTGGCCGTTTGCATTGTGTACGATATAACAGTCCGAGAGTGGCCCGATCTGGCCTACCAGAAGGTCGTAGACGTCGGAAGCAGTTACGTCCTGTTGACGACAGATCGAGAGGGGTTAGCCGCGAGACGGAGACGCCAAGAATGAACCTGAGAATCTTGTAACGCAGCCTGAACCTAGTGGGATCATACCTTAGGCAGCTCCTGTATGTAAACCTTGCTTCCTGGTTCAGAGGTATTCGTTTTATGGGAAGCGCCGTTCGCAACGTTGTTATAGACCTGCGCTGATTGCGGTAACTGGGCCAGACGAGCGGATTGAACCTGATTCCTGACATTTGGCTTCCAAGCAGGCAATGGGCGACCAGCAGAACCGTGTCCAACAAGCGTGTGACGAGTGGAACGAACTGCTTTGGTTGGCCTGTGGATCTGTCCTTGGTGGTACATTTTCAGCAGTACTGTTACAGGCGGGACGGTGGACACGAGGGCCACGGGGTGAACGCAGGGGCGATGAGTCGGAAATGTGGTTGGTTGCAAACACGGGGGCACCAGCCACAAAGCAAGAAGGAGAATTTCCGTAAGAAACCCATTGCTCACTACTATCCGGACCAAACTGCCAGTAGCCCACCAGATGCTATGGGCCATCATTTGGTGTGGTGTTTGGACGGCCCCACCATTGCATGCACCCCTCTCTCCTCCGCCTGCTTGTCTTGCGCACGGAAGAGAGAACAGATAAATGTAACACTTCCGAACAGGGCGGTGTACATATCCACACCCAAGCACCCAAGGTCGAGGCCGAGGAAGCCACCGAGGTTCGGGGGCTGACATTTGGATGACGAGTGAATATTACGGTCGAGTTATCCTATGCAATAGGACACCAAACCGAATTATGATGGATCGGACCAGGGAGGGCCATCAGATGTCGATGCGCTGCACCGGAAAATTTGGTACCACCAACCAACAATACGGACCGATAGGAGACATCTAGCCTTTCTATAGCCCCGTATAGAACAGATCCGTGCGCCCGAAGATTAGATTTAGGTCCATAGGAGTTTCAAGGCCACGTGCTCCCGGTCGAGCTTCTGCTCTCCCGGTGCTATGTTCTCCTAGTACATTGCAATGTCGACGATTCGTTCGGGAGTTTCTTTGTAGTTAGACCCGGGACTTAGGGCACCTCGTTTGCCTTCCGCCGCGTAGCGAAATTTCTAAGATTTCGACTCGCCTGGATCTTACTCTTGGGCGTCTCGTTATTTTTACCTTTTTGGTTGCGCTCACAGTCTTCCTCTCTGTATCAGGTTGCTGATTCGTCGCATTTCCCCACCGCCTTTTCATTTTGATATACAGTTGAAAATTCTATAATGCATATACTATAATGCATAAATCGGATAATGCATAGGTTTAGGTGTCGACGGACTTCGTTCCTATCTAAATTGACTACTTTTTGCATATCGCATACTGCATGGCTT
>Ga0307513_10004654_pt1 | contig 18262 bp, 19 predicted proteins | sample 15_EM_MG_FD_202174 | JGI IMG/M metagenome (GOLD analysis project Ga0307513, IMG submission 202174) | Populus trichocarpa ectomycorrhiza microbial communities from riparian zone in the Pacific Northwest, United States - 15_EM | ecosystem: Host-associated > Plants > Roots > Unclassified | place... | reverse complement strand
GGCCGCCTCTTTTCTCCCCTACCGTTCGCAATCGCCGCGTCAGATTATCAGGCACCATGTAATCCCTTTTATAGAGAAGACCACCTTTATCTCGATACATTCTGGCTCCTTCAAAACAGGTAAAGGCGACTTAAAAAGCGATTTGCACCCGCGAGCGGCAGTGCCGGCATATTGGTCTGACCTTGATATAGGTCCTCGGCATCATTGAACGCTGCGCTATCGGTCTGTTGCGTAAGAATCCGTACTCTAGTCGTATGATGGCACCGGACCAAACGCAAATCAAATACAGTTATACAACAGTTCCGTTGCTGGTGACTTCTGACCACCTCTTTTCAGTTGCGATATTGTTGAAGTTTGAGGTTGATCCGGATACGAGCAACAGCGCGACTGAGTATATAAGGGGCTTATTTACCCATGCATATATATAGCCCCAGCCTCTCGCCTCTACATAGGGGCGCGCTGAGAGCCTGAAATCCAAATTCCTTTAGCCAGGAATTCGATCGGCAACAGAGACGTATTACAGGCTGTGTTCTCCTCTGGCCAACCCGATGAAATGCCACTATGTACTTCTTCTGTGGTAATTCTGTAGTAAGCGGAGATGGGTCGCTGCCTCGTGTCTCCAGCATGGTTCGCGTATTTCACCTCAAGACTCCCTTGCTCCCGGCTTCCTTCCCTAATTCGACCCATGTCCGGTTTTGAGATTTTCGGTGTTGTCGCTGGAGTCGTCGGATTCGTTCCATTGATCCACGAAGTACACGATACTCTGAAAATGGTATGTCACCACGGGTGGCTTCCCATCCTGGCTGATATAAACCTGCTAGCTTGCTGGGAAAGACCGTCGTTTGGATAAACTCGCACATGGCATTGTGGATACCTTGAACAACCATGCGGATGTCTATCAAAAATTCAAAACCACATTGAAGGATGGGGACATTGCTGAGAGCTTGAGGCGCATGGAGGTGTAAGTACTTGCCCGTTCTACACATGGATGATCAACAGCTTGCGTAGCCTCCTTCAATCCATGAAGAAACGTTGTGATCGGGAGAAGGACCGCAGGAGGTCTGCCATTGGGCGAGCAAAAGCTGTGTGGAAACGCCGAGGCCTAGAGGAAGAGATATGCGAACTACAAGCCCGTCTCCATGAGGAGCACCGAACCTGGGTGGTCAGTTGGGAGCGTTTCGAACTCCAATCAAGCTTCACTAAGTCTCCCCGTCTTGATTCGTACACAGGTTGCTATCGTGCTCCGTATATCCCAACAAACAGAAGCTCTACAGAGGCAACTTACTGAAGTGCAATTGGTTCAAGTGCAGAATCACGAGCGGAACCATGAGTTTGAATCGAAGAACCACACTCACACACAAGAGCTGGTCCAACAAAACACAGCAACCATTAACGTTATTTTGGAACGAGTCGAGTCTCTTGGTGCACCTGCTTCACAGTGGCATCGGAGTAACATCCTGCCCGCTGAAATGGTTCAGAGCTTGCAGAACAATCCTCCAGAGGCGAGTTCCGCCCCAAACCTCTTACGACTACTCATTTTTCTTTTCAAAAGTTTATCATTCGCAAATGGGCTGGATTTAACACCATTCAGGTGTGCTCTCCTGCCTATCGGGTTTGAATCGAATAACCACACTCACACACACAGGGGCTGATCCAACAAAGCACAACAATCATTAACGTTATTTTGGAACGAGTCGGGCCTTTTGGTGCGTTTGTTCCACAGGGGCATCGTATTAGTACCCTGCCTGCTGAGAGCACACGGCATATAGCGATTCCGAGGGTTTATGACAATCTCGGCAAAGCGCTAGCAGCCAACGATGAACATAATGCCACCACGTTGCAAACCGGGTCTCGGCGGCAGGCCTTCTCCCGCCAACCAATTCCGCCTCAGCAATCTAGCACCCGTGAGTTCAATGCAGTCATCCTCGGAGGTTGGTTACATCACAACTTTTGATCTACAACAAACTGCATGCTAATTAATTGCGTCCGCCCCTTGTTATATTACCCCGTAAACAGCTGCAGACGTCGGCAAATCCGCTCTAATTCTTCGCTTCACACAGGGATGCTTCGTCGAGACCGTGAGTGTTCGTATCTTCCTCGTCTTGCCGGTGCCCCTGTGCGGATGCGACCGAAAGCCAAATGCTGACTCGGCTGTCCGCCTTGCGTTGCGTTGCATCTATACTAGTACGATCCAACGGTGAGTTTCTGTCCCGTGTGCCTGGCCAATCTATGCCATCCGAACTAACACACGCCACCGACAACAGATCGAGGGTAAGCTCGCCACTTCACAACTGTGTGCAACCGCCGTACGGAACCTGACTTTGCACCTCCTCGACTCACTCAGAGTCGTACCGGAGACATGTCACAGTCGATGACGAAACCTCTATGGTGGGTTGTCGCATATACTAAACCCTGATCGGGGTGTTTTCCCCTTCTGATCTTGCGTCTTTCCTCCGTCGTATTGTACAGTTAGAAGTTATGGATACAGCGGGCACCGAGCAGTTTACCGCATTGAACGAATTCTACATCAAGGTGCGGCGACGCCATGAGTTCCTATTTCCAAAACCTTGTTACGACTTCTCGCGCTCTCCCTTCTCATCATCGACAGTTATTCACCATCGGGTTTACCCTTTCCAACAGGCTGGTCGTGGGTTTATCCTTGTGTTCAGGTTCGTATTGGCCCTCGGTCGTGCTTCCATGCTCGCTTTCACCCAGCCCTGACAATCGGTGCAACAGCCTAACAAATCAAGATGGTCTGCGAGAAGTACAGAACTTGCGCGAGCAGATCTACCGAGTCAAGGGCACCACGGTCCGTTGTATTTCATATCCGGTCACATTCCGTACGCCTGTGGACATGTATGCTGATGCAATGGGGCGTGTCTGCCCTCTCCTTCATAGCATGTCCCGATTGTCATCGCCGGGACAAATTCAGAACTCACAGAGGAACGACAAGTTCAGCGTGAAGCGTTGATGCAGCTATCTGCGATGTGGGGTAGGTGCACGTCCACCCATCTCGATCTGGCTGTCTAGATTGATCCGTAGGCTGTTTTTTGCTCCGCCGCCCCTCCGCGTTTGCCGGACCTTGACTTACCATCCTTCCGATTCCTTATATCAGAATCGCCAATATACGAGACGAGCGCGAAAATGGATTGGCACGTGAGCGACGTGTTCGAGGATCTCGTACGGCAAATGCGGCTACGATACCCCGTCGAGCGTCCGGACAAGTGCATAGCGATGTAACCATCCCCAACATGCCCTTGTCGCTCCTTCTTTCCACCACCTTTTGTTCCTATGCACCAGTCCCACAATTTTCTTATCCATTTCCTTAAATGCTTGCATCACACCCAGCAATCTTAGAAACCACGACTCCATGTTTATTCAGGTGTGGGTTAGAAGCAGAATAGTAATTGCTGTAATTGACGTCCTTGATACTCCCAGCCAACATAGTTTGGTGTTTGGCGGCTCAAAAGATCTTGGCGAGATTACCTCCGACACCCGCTGGTGACCCCTTCGACCATGCGATATATGAGTTCATTGAATTTACGTAAGATTATATGCTAGTATACTCGCACGAGAAATGGATACTAATGACTGAAATAGACATTACACTTGGTCGGATGGCTCTTGCCAGGGCTCAAGAAGCAAAACTGGCAGTCGCCGCCCCTGTAACGCAGCTGAAAGAGGCCACTGTGTGGATGGGCGGTCATTCTCACAATTTGGAGAGTCGGGCACCCCCCATTGTCGAGATGGAGAAGTCAGTTCGCCGCGACTTACGGAAATTCGGGTGAGAGGACGCATAAAACTTTCCTTTTTTTATTTACTCAGAACCTTGAAGTCTATCATTCGACAGCGGAACGGAAGTCCCGCCTAGTCCTCTCAAAACTCGCGTCGGCCTTCCCTCCTGTGATAATGAGCACGGGACTACAGATAAATTCGTCTTTAGACATCCCTTCAGCACCCTGACAGACTTCCTATCCTCAACTATTATCAGGCCATCATCAGACTGCATTCGGCGGAGTACTGCTCCAGATCGAGGATTAAGGATATAGTTGACGTATATACACCCACTGGCTATCCATCCTAACCTTTAACCTGAACTTGCTAGAATGTCCTTATGGATCGGTTTTTGCTTGGCTGCGCTGAGGCATAAGCTGTTTGTATATGCAGAGTACCAGCGGCGAGATCTCCATAACCTGAAAAATACAGATACTAGTACCCCTTAGCGACCTCGCCTCTGTCGCAAATATGAGTGGCTTCGAGGTAGTACTCGCGGCGGCCTAGCACCAGCATGACAACTAAATGCCCGTCCTGGTACCGTGATCTCGTTTCTATACCTGGTGATCCTCCTCTTGACCCCATGCCATATCTCAGCTTTGCCACCTATCTGTCGGCCCCCTGGACAAACCGGTGCAAAGCTGCAGGGCCTGACATTTGGTCGCACTGAAAGTGCCTAGACGGAGTAGTGTCCTTGGGCAATACTCTACTATCTTCAAATGTGCGTTCCCCACTTCAAATCGCTATTATAGTGATAAGTGGCTCGGGTAACGGACAGAAAACAGAAACGAAGTGGTGAATGTGGTCTGCCGGATCCGGACACTTTCATTATTTGAGTCACTGAGAAACCTGATAAAATTCAAAACGGTAGATGTTCTGCTTTCATAATAAGTGCAAATGAAGGATAGCACAAAGTAAATTAGGCATCTCAAACTATTGCTCAATTGCTCCCAACGAACATCGTTCCTGTACCTCAAGTCGCAAGAGACTCCAAGAAAGCCAAGACCATTGCGGATGCTGAGCGAGATGCTGGAGAGTCGGCTGGTACTGGAAAATAGTCGAAGCTGGGGCGAGCTGGTAGTAACGAAAACCCTTCCCGCTAGATATGGCTCGGTGAACACTCTCACCCAATCTTCGACAGTATGTCTATAATCCAGGAATAGCATGCCGCACTCATCTCCAACATGTCTAAAACCATCAGGATCCGCGTTTCGGTCACTCTCTTCTTTGAAGGAGTGCTAGAGGACTTTTCAACGCCATGGGGACGTCATAAGGAACGCATAAGGCCTATAAGGCGGTATTTTCCAGCTCATGATCGCAGGTAGCATCCGAGAGTTCCGCCACCTGAAGCTTGATTCAGACTTATGCCACCGAGCTAGGTTTTTTGGTTCGTACGTATAGTAAAGGTGAGCCAGGCAGCAGCTCAGTCCACGCTTGGTTCGACCAAGATATCAGATATGGGTAGCCGAGAGGGGTCAGGGGTTTTCCAGGAGTGTCCATCGTATGAGTTATCTCGTAAGTAAGAAGCAGTCCCTCCCCTACGCATCAAGGTCCAGTTTCAAGGCCTGCGCACGATTGGCTCAGTACTGCGCATAGTGTCCATGGTAGAGGGTAGATGCTGAATTAATACATCGCTTCTACGGCAATCTCGCTTAGATAATTTTACGCCGAGGGAAGCCAGATAGCATCTCAATGCTCGGGCTGGATTAATTTCATCAGTTTCGTCAGCTGACCATCCACGTGAGTGACTTTGCGCTGTTTTTGCCGGCAGTTTGCTGGCATGCGTCATTTGTGCTGATTGAGGCATTTTCGCTGGTGGTTCGGCTTTCCTTACAAAGCTTGTAATGAGGTCAGCCAAATCAATCTCGGGCGCACAGTGGCGGTCCTAGGTCCACCAGTGAGGTATAAAAGGGGTGCCTCTTCACCCAACAATCCTCGTCCCCTGATAGCTGATAGCAAAACAACATGCAGTTTGTGAGTTTGTTGCAATTTCTTTTCCATGATACGACTCTGAACTTTTGTCGGACATAGACCACTCCCCAGACCCTTGTCGACGCCAACTGTGGCAACTCGAATTGCACTTGTGGAGCTTCTTGGTAAGCTGCCTTTATTACCTTCTCTAATGAGGAGCTTTACTAACCGCAGTCCATCTGAAGCTCATGCAAGGCAGGCGAATGCAAGTGCTAGTCTGGCCTCTGGTCGATCCACTCCCAACGCACACTACTTAGTTACTTCCTCTGAAATATATCAAATACGTTTGTAGCACGATGAGTAGCAAAAAGGCGTGTTATTGTTTCAATGTCCTTTGAATTAATTGAAACCACCACGGTGTCGATGATGGAAATGAAAAGGTTATGTAACAGTCCTGTCCAGTTTCACTATTATCAGAGATTTTGTCGTGATTTAAGGAAGTGAGGAAGGTAACAGGACAGGGTTGGGACTGACCGAAGCATCCGACCTCTCTTGAACCCGTCTGCATCCGCGAGGCCGAACTAAGTACAAACGACGACGATGACGAAGGAGACTGATACTGTTGGACCGCTCAGACAGCCTACTCCGAGTGAGCTGGTGAGTTGTAGGCGGTGTGGGCCCGACCATACCAGGGCGGGACGGGAGATCTGACCGCGGTTGTCGTTTTCAAGCGTGAGCTCGTACTGGACTACCTGGTGCACAACCGCCACACGAAGACCGCTACAGCACTTATGGAAACTCGACTATTTGGCGAAGCGGAGGACGATGAGGAGGACGATGAGGAGGACGAGTTCGATGAGGAGCGCATCGAGATAGCAGTGCACCGCCAGGGTAGGAAACTCAACATATCCAACTTCGCCTATACGTTTCTCATATCTCTTTCCTATCTCAGGTATACGGGATCTGATACTAGCTGGGAAGATCGATCAAGCGATTCGCCAGCTTGATACATACTTCCCTTCTGTCCTCGGTGCATCAAGGGAACGCTCGGTGGCAGCTTCGAAAATACCCGCTGCCTCCAATGTTCCAATTTCTGTTGCCCCCACCCATTTAGCCTTGAATCTGCGCATTCAATCATTCCTCGAACTTTCCCGCACTTTGCCACTCCCACACCCCTCAGAAACCCTTTCAACCTCTACGGAGCGCCCATCCCTATCTATGGCATCCAAGACTGGTCAGCAGATCCCCTCATCGGCAGATAAGGCTTCGCAAAAGAAGAAGCAGCTAGCTCTCCTTGGGGCCGCGCAGTCACTTTTGATAGAGACCAATAAACTAGAGCCAAAGTACCGTGCTCTGTATTTGAAGGAGCTCACCGAAGTGAGCGTGGTCATGGCCTATCCACAGCCCGAGTTTAGCCCGGCAAAGGCGTATATAGGAATGGAGAGGAGGCAGTTTTTAGCCGAACAAGTTGACGCTGCTGCTCTGTGTGGGTACCGTTTCCTATATGATTTGCAGGTCTGGCGAAAGCGAGTATAGCCACTCATTTTAGTCCGATCCAGTCCGTACCGCTCAACCCTCGCATTCAACTATATCTCAATTTGCACGACACACAACGACAGTATGGTCACAGTTGGCTGAGGAGAATGTTCCCTTGCCGGTAGACCGACCCCCAAACCTTGAGCCCTCGCTTATTCCGAGGGGTACGAAGCCCTCAAAGACAGTACAAGAGGTCCGTGATTTCAATTGTAGTACGAGTTCGGTCACCTGATGCAGGTGCATCCCTTCAGCGAGCCCAACCGTTCTCCCTAGCCACCCTCCTGGGGGCGAAACCGTAAACATATAGTTCGGCATATACACATCCTATGCTGCTGGTACTTAGAATATTAGTTTGTTACCATTTATACCATCATACTCTGTGGGTGGCTGGCTATCTTCACGCGTATTGGTTGCTGCTACCTTGTAGCTCGAATGTCATGTATACGAAAACCTGTCATTACATGTGTACGCGCTCTTATCTAGTCTCTGACGCGCTAGTTGTAATTCAGAGTTGCTTGTAATGCTATCATAGAAAATAATTGATATCGAAGCTGAACTGTCGATTTAGCGTAATTCACAAGGTAATCCCCAGCATGTCGTTCATTTCAGGAGCAGTGCTCTCGGCACTCAACTCCGCCGCCACCCAGCCTCCAGTGCTGTGTCCGAGGTGCATGTCCGAGTACCGCTCGAATGGACCTCATAGACTTCTTTCATCATTGAAGCCCGTATCAGCTCATGGTGGATTATCCTCAAATCCCTCTATCTAGGATTCACTTGGACCCCACCGCTACTTCACTTTGCACATGCTCGGGCCACGAAGTCAAGGTTCCACATCAACTGATCCCCCGACGGTACCTATCAATCATGAGACAGTCACATCCAGGCTTAATCGACTAAGGTAGGTCTTAGCAATTGGCGCCCTTCGCCAATTTTTTTGTCAGAAGTTCTGAGATTACAGTAGAGCCGAGCACAGAAGACATCTCCAGAATGTGTCTCAAGGGCGCGGTGTCGCAGGAAGCGGGAGACGTCAGCCACCTCAGCAATCGCCGGAAGGGCGTACGATTTATATGCCTACAAGAACTACTGCAGGACCTGGACATAATGCCACTTTGGTACCGCAGGCTTCTACCCAAGCACCACTTTGGATGCAAGCCAACACCTCAAGGAATGCAGCTAGCACGGCGTCCACCGTACGTCGATTTCTTTATCAGCGTCTCCACTCCAGAAGCATTTCGTTATTCGATTATCACTGAAGCATTTGCCTCATCGTTCTCATTGGTCCCTCTCCCAATGGCGAAAACATGAAAAGTCAAGAACTAGCGCTATCGAGCGACTCGAGGGCGCCATTAAATCGCGAACAGAGGTCGACAACCCCGAATGGAGGGAGAACGCTATTCGTCTGACACTCGACCACACTCAGGCAACCCGCAATAGACGATTCCCCGGGACGAGTCCACCCGCACCTATTTTCCTTACATTCGAGCCTGTCGAAACCGAGTCTTCAGGGCTCCTACCCACCCTCTATCAAACTGTCCTTCGCATGTTGTTACCACCACAGACCCCGCAATACCCTCCGAGATCAGATCCGATACCTATCGATGAGCTCATCCCTCTCTTTCAATGTCTCCCGACACATATACGAATTTCCATTGCACGTTACTGTGCTATTTATCGACCGCTGGAGAAGAGGGCCATTCTCAGTTTGTGCACCGACGAAAGGGTCCTCGGCTGTCCGGGAGAACTTGTAATAGCAGGCGATGTTAACGTTACTTCGTTGCTAAAGGATCTCGACATCTTGAGAGATGAAAGCCACGAAACTACGAGTTCTGCGGACGCACCCATCGACTGGGAGGAAGACGATCGACCTCGAACCCACGATGCTTGGAATGATCCGCCACCAGGGGAACCTGTACCCTTGCACACCCTGGTTCTACTCCGTACGCCACTAGGAAAGAACCTTTTGCATTCCCTCCCTCTTAGCCTCACCCACCTCGCACTCCTCTCCATCCCTTCGCCTCGCGGCCTTACTGACCACCCTGGCCCATCGGCAATTCTCTACCTTCCAACTCTTCTCCCTTCTCTCGTACTTTTGGACGTCTCATACAATCCTTGGGCAAAAGAACGATACATTTCGAAATGGGACTTGCGGAAATGGAGTATGATGGAGATTCTCGGTGTGAGAGGGTGTGGGTTTGATGAGGGTACACCTGATTTGAAGGGAAGTGTAGGGTGGGCGGAGAAATGGAGGATGGATTTGTACGCGATTGGACTGAGCCTGCAAATCATCACAAATCCGTTGGCTACCTTTTGAGACCCCGGGTGACAGCAGTAGAATAAAAGTCATTCGATGTATATTTCAAACCCCGCACTTGTTCGATTGCATCGTCAAGGCTTTAGGGGTAAATTATGAAGACTGGATCCAGCATTCCTAGGGGGCAACCTAAGTAATACTCTGCATCACTCACCTGTTACGTGGTACAAGATGTCCCCAAAGTATTCGAGAACCGCCTTCCGGTGCGCTGACGTCAATATTGCTGCCGTACGCTCTTCGAGATGGCGCGAACTCAATATAAATTCCAATCATGCTCTGAGCTTGGTCAGGTGACACAGAAGACTGAGAGAAAATAATAATAATATATATATTGTTAGTAACGAAAAAAGAAATACCGGGCGGATGGTGTAGTTGGTTATCACAACTGTCTAACACTCTTGTGTGAACACAGTAGGTCCTCAGTTCAAGTCTGGGTCCGCTCATTTTTTATATGACACAAGCGAATTTTGCCGATCACGAATCAACTCCGGATCGATTCCGGGTTTACCTTCGCTTTGCGTTGCGCAGTTTCGGAAGTCGGGTTGTCTGAGGTTATCGCCGGCAATTTAACCGAGCTGGCGGCAGAGGTGACAGTTGCCGACAGTTGCCGCGCATGCGACGGACATCTCTGTAAATTGAAATTCCGGTTGAACCGGTTGCGGGGCTGTCCCACGAATGTGATTAAGGCTGTGCACCAAAACAATTAGGTACGTCATCGGTTTCCCGTACATATTCCTCTTAATCTTGGGCCGTCGCTGATTTTGGAGACACCAGCCGGGATTGGGGATGACTGTCAAACAAGAAGCCTTAGAACCTGTCTTCTCACTACTTCCACGGTGGAGACCTTCGATTGCAAACGTCACTACCCTCCGACAATGCCCTTCGCCACAATCCATATATGAGATCTGCTTCGAGCTCAACTGAATATTAATTGGCCTCGCGGTGGTTTTGCTTCTTGAAGAGACTGAGTCACATTTTAGCATGCCATCGATTACACTGCTGCCATTGAGGAAGTTCTATTGTGTAAAGGTGACGGGGGGAACACGACGTATACTGAGCGGTATCGGAAGTACGAGGATTATGTAGACCTTAGGGCTGAATTCATCGTGTTTCAGATCCCGACCACGACGTCGATTCCTTCCGAACAGTGACCCCGAATCGGGTGGATCGGTCGGGTGCGTACGACTCCTTGTGGATGCTTACCTCTGTATTCTTGGGACTCATACCTAACAGGCCACCGATTCTATATGTTTTTCAGTCGGCCGAGCAGACTGAGAAACACCCGGTAGCTCGCGAAATTTGTGCTATCTGTATCTGTACATAGTATCGACCGGAATACCAGACCCAGGGTACCCAAAGAGCAGGAGTTCACAGATCCTTGGCGCATTCTGTCAGATATCCAGCCACCAATTATTTTCTCAGTATGGTGGTACATAAAAGTGAGATGCACTACATTTATTAAAATTTATTGTTCTAGTCAATGAAGAGCGCTATTTATTGCGTGCTACTCCTTGAACCCCACCATGTCAACAACTCTCCGGCTGACCCAACAGTTACATTCACCACCTCCATTTCTGCGGCTCTATGCAAAATGTCGATCCTTTCACATATGCGAATCCCGACGTGCGCCAGGAAATGATCCTGAGATTTCGTCGACTCCATCCTCCAAGCTTCCATTCCCAACAAAACCAAACCCAAGTCCCCATGAGATATTCCATTTGCCAAGAGGAGCCACTCAAATTCAGATAAAAAAGCGCTGTGAGTCTACATCGTAATCCACAATGTTTACCTCATTGACTGAAGGTCTGTGTATTCCCCACTGGAATCACGCGCGTTACCATGCAACCGTAACTCATCCTCTGATGCGTGAGCTCAGACCTAGAACTTGTCCGGATGCACCACCCTGATTCCCCCCACACCAATGACATTCCCTCGTCTCTTGCACAATCAAGATTTCAGTCTATTGCAGCAGCGTATGATTTATTGAGGAATCCACATCTGTCTAAATCACCTCTGTATAGGGAGGGTGACGGTATGTACATGGCTGAGGTGAACCGACGTAAAGCATACTCTGCACGCCATCGAGGGATGGGTGTGAGAGATTGGGAACGACAACAACGTGCCATGGGCACTGAGTTGGTTGCTGGAAAGTGGTGGAACCATGATCGAGGGATTATGTACGCGTTTGGTATCATCGTGCGTGCAGATTTCGCCTTGTTTCTCAATCTGTTGCCTACATCCTTCGAGGGATATACGGACTTATTTTATTTTATTTTTAGGCTCTTGGTACTGTAATATCCCACTTTGCGACCCCTACGGCATCAGAGATGGTCGAGCGGCAACACAGACGGACTCGAACACATTTGACAGAAGCAAAGGAGAGGGGGAAAGGCCGTAGGGAAGAGATTAGGAAATGGCTCGAAGAATCGAGTGAGGAGGGCGAAGCTGGCCCATATCTCAACGGGTTTGGAAACATTCGGAGACGATCGTCCGAGGGCGGATCTAAAAACCCACAAGAGGTAGTTTAGGTAAGGCATCCGTACCTCTTTGGCGGTGCAGAAGCGTGTCATTTACGGTTCAGTACAGGCTATATGGACCACACCAGCCGCTATCTTGTCTTGAAGAGGTGTAGCCAATACGCGGATTCTTGGAGTGCAGGCCGTTGAAATCCGGGTGTATCTCGTCCGTCTCAAGTTGGGCAGTCTCACTCTGGTGTACCCACGGTGGGCGGGCACACAGCTAGGTGTCGAAAGTCACCCTGGCAATCACATTCACTGGGTGGGGTCTGTCCGTGTCCGTGTAATACGTACGCGGGCGAAGGTCGCCGGTGGACGGGGGTTACTGGGTTGGTATTCCAACGGTCGAGCGTCTGCCTCTGACCATGAGGTCATTTGACAGATATCAAGTTGAGAACGGGAGAGAACGGGCTAAAAAGCGGTGGTCATGTGGTCCTCGTCGCTGCGTTTGCAGGGTCCTCGGCCTTCGGCCGCGTCCGCCAGCCATCCGCCAGCCATCCGTCAATGAACCCGTCAAATGCGCATACTTGTCTTCGGACCTGTCTGTTATCTCCAATTTCTTTGTCTTCTAGCCGAGCTCTTTGTCCCTCTGTTTGGCCCTCCAACCCGACGATATCTTGGACCCCTCCGCGTCCTCTTGCTCTCATCACTGCCACCGCCCACCGCCCCCCACCTATTCGTGATACCGACGATATCCGTTGGTCCTCATCTGCAACGCAGACGAGCGACCTTGTCCAACCAGTTGCTTGAAGGCACGCCCTCAACGACCCTGCGCGTAATTCGCCTATCTTGTACCATAATACACTTGCTGCCAGCCTCCATCAAACCGGCCCGATCGTCCCATTTCCCGCCATCTCCCAAGTTTTCCTGTCTCTCGAAAGTCTCTCTTGTGGTGTATCCAACTCTCTCCTCGTCCTAGATACCTTACACACCAGTAAGTGTTATGACAAGTTTTCAACCTTCGGCCCCCTTCCAATCGCCGAGAACAGAGCGCAGCGCTTTGGGATACACCAAAGGTACCTTGCCCAAGCGCGTCTGTGCGCTATCCTATGATCCACCATATGCACTTTGGGTTTTGAGGAACATTAAAGCTGGTTGCTCATAGCCTCTCTGGAACACCCCCACAGGTAGCCCTTACTAATTCGTCCAACTATTCCATCCACTCAATACTCCTCCAATTAGTCTTGACACGGCAGGTCCCAACAGGGCACGCACCATCACCTTGAGCTCTAGAGCGTTATTTTTGACTTCCTTCCATAGACCCCGAAATTGTCCGTCTCGATGGACATGGTAGCACCATTTGCCAACACCATGGTCCTCAACTCCGATCAGTCACAGTCGGCTGTAAAGCAGGACTACATATGGTCGGCTTTTGCCCCAAATCACACTTCCCTCGTAGCACTCGACATCCAATCCGATCCGTCTCTCTCAACGTCTGTTACTTCCAGCCCAAGGCTCTTCTCTAATCAAGTAAGTAGTAACCATGAAACTCTCTTTGGTATAACTCGCGAAATCGTGACTGGATGGCCGTTGCTTCTCAAATTTAATGACATATAAGAAAGCGATACCCTCGCGATGGCTTCTCCGCTGCCACGACTACCACCGATTTCTTCTGCAATTTTAGGCGCTATGTCACTTGCATTCGTCTCGGGGACACCTGTACATTTTCAAATGCCTTGATCCTTTCTCTCATGGAGATCCGATAACAAAGGGGGGGAACTCTTTCGTTTGAATGCTCCCCCCAAAAATATGTGGGAATTGCCTTCATGATTCCCTTGGCTAGTCTGCGTGACTCTATGGTGTCTCTCGTAATCGTAATCGTCATAGGGTTACACCCCACCGTCCCTGAATAATAGGTGCGGGGCCTGAGTGTATATTGCACCGCCTCGCTTGACAGCTCCATATGCAGATGGCAACTCGCGGCAGAATCCCGAGTGATGCGTTTCCTTCTCATCTTACATTACTGCCCTGCTGGGGTGCATACTCGTTTGGAGACTCCTTCATAGATCTACGAGCCCTCGATCTGGTGTATCACCTCTCGCATTTCTCTGGTCTCGTATCATCTGAAGATGACGACTGATCGGAAATTCCTTTACCAGATTTCTCCTAGTGATGCAGGAAGCCAGCTTCCATTCCAGACAGCCACGGCCAACTCAACCTTTCACCCAGGTTTCGTTGCCAGAGGGCAATTGGGTCTCACCACTGGAGGCCGCCCTTTAACCACGTCCCGCTCACATGCATCACTCTCCACAGCGTTTACCCAACAAACTATCCCCCGCCCGCGGTCCATGGATTTTGGTCGCCCAGACGTTCAGACTCAGCAGTTACAATCTCATTCAGGCGTCGACCATGCTTCCACAGGCACCGCATGGCAAGCACTTACTCCAGAGCAGCGACAAGCGGGGTTGAAGCGCCGATGGTCACCTGCACTTGATTCCACCCAAGAAAACCACCTCGAAACGCTATGGAGCACACATGGGGTCGAAGGATCCGGTCACCTCGGAATCTTAACATCTGATATCCCCTACGACTCTCAGACCCTGTTCCCGGCTCTTGTGGGTGATGCTAATACTGGTGGAGTTCCGTTCGACATTTGGGGCAGGACCACCAGTCCGAATTCTCTGTTCGTTTTTGGACAACAGGGTGCGTTTGGAGATGCAAATGGTTTCACCGGACTTGCTGCCCCACGGTTCAGCATCAACGTCGGCTCCAACGGAAGCCCAGAGGACGGGATCGAGATCGACTATCCACTTGGTGGTAGCGATCCGATGATGACCAATGGTGGCACCCCACTTATGAGAGCCATAAACAAGCAAGAGGACTTGTGCATCGGAATAGAGGCCTTAGGCTCAAGGCGCTCTAGCTCTATCGAAGCCGTGACAAATGGCTTGAAGAAAGAAACAAATAGAGACACCTCTCCTGACCTGGACCACCATGATCATGATGAAGGCGATCCTGTGGATGGTGATGATGATCTGGAGGACCACCACATCAAGGCTGATCCAGAGAAGCCGAACAAACCTGCGAATAACAACTTTGTCAACAAGTTGCATACAATGATCTCAGATCCCAAAGCCGCAAGCTTTATCTGGTGGACTGACTTGGGGACTAGGTGAGGACACACCCAGGAGTTTTGTTGATATGCCTCTTATCTACTTCGGAAAGCTTCATCGTGTCCAGCGCTGGAGAATTCAGCCGTGAGATCCTCGGTCAACATTTCAAACATAGCAACGTACGTGCTTCGACATCGGTGACCAAATACCCCTCTGACGCGCTAATAGTTCTCGTCTTTCGTCCGGCAACTAAACATGTACGGATTCCACAAGATCAACCGTACTCCTCGCAATCAACGCCCTCAGGCTGATGCGCAGCGTTGGGAATTCTCGCATCCCAAATTCTTACGCGGCCGGACGGACTTGCTTGAGGATATCAAGCGCAAGGCCATCGAACCGGATCCGAATCAAACGAGGCAACGCGTTGAGCTGCCAACCGAGGTAGCTGCGCAACTGCGACGGATGAGTCAAGAGCACAAGGAGGTCGTGGATGCTCTACTCACCGAAAGAAGAAGAGTACAGAGGTTGGTGGGCGTTGTAAAGAACATGTATGACGCCATTGCGCACCTCACTGGCGGTGGCAACCTCACTGGCGGTGTGTCCAAGTCTGCTTCTCGACGAGACACTGTCATTCTCATTCATTTGACCTCTTAGTTCCCGCTTTTCCTATGGACCTTCTCGACAGTCCCAGCCCGCCCGCGCCCGTTTCTCCGCTAGTGGACGATATGCTTGCCTCCCTGAACCACTCCAATTCTCACCCGATGAAGCTGACAGGGAATACTCTTGTCCCGACTGGGCAGTGTTCCGCTTCCTCCTCGCCCACCGCCCCTACCGCCTCTCCGGATAGGAGTCGTCCAATGCGCTGTGCACGCGGGAACGCAGTGGCCGTCGAACAACAGAAGGTAGACGCGGACGGCCACGCGAACAAGCGGACAAGACTCGGCGTAGAATTGGCAGCGCCCGGTGAAGGGCTCGTGCGCAGGGCCAGCGCGAGAAGTCAAACGCAGCCCGACGGAGGCAGGCTGTCTCCCCCCGGGGCCTCTCTGCATGCGAAACGAAGGTGCCACACCACCCTGCATGGGCACACTGTACACCCCAGCACCGGCGCTGCTGCTATGAGGTATATGGGCTAGACGATAGATACGCCCCAGCAACCCAGCCACCCAGCTGGTCCTCGCCACTCAGAAAAGGCATTTCAGGTTCCTTGTTTGCAGGCCAAGAAGGAAAGCTCAGAGAGTCATGTCTGTTACGGTTGCCTCATCTCCAATCAGGATTGGAATCGACTCCAGGAAAGCTCGTCTCATCGTTTCCACGTATACTAGTATGTCTCGACTAGATCATGCAACTTGTCGTGTCTGTTCCGTGTCTGTTCCGTGTCTGTTCTGTCTCCTGCTCACGTTCCATGAAGTTGCTTTTAATCTCCCCCTTAAAACTGCCTAGAAGCAGTTTGACTTATCTCTGTTTTGTCTAGGCTCTGTTTGTCAATTCTCTCGATTGTAAAGCACCTGTACTCTGTGGTTTATTTCATCTCGAACACGTGTTGTGTTAATAGCGCGGGGCGATGCGCGCAATGTGCACAGGCACAATTTTGGATTAATCGACTTGATAAAAAAAGTAAAGTTTAAGGCCATTTGGCGGTTGATCCGGGTGCCGGCCGGAAGTTTCCAAGCGACGACCTCGGCTGTGGGCTGTGGGGAGGCCAACGGCCAACGGCATATCCATTGAGTAGGCTGTGCACGCCAGTGGAGCGGGAGAGCGCTCGTGCTAATATACGCCTGTCTCCTCTCACAGGCCGAGTACCTGAATCAAGACACAATCAGCCTGCAGGCGGCACACTTGGGGTGTCGAATGGGGGAGATATTTAGACCTGTCATGGACAGCGGTGGCAGCTCACGGGTACGTAAGTTTCGTCCTCTTCGCGGTCCCGGAGAGTAATTCCGATGCGCGTTACTCGCCGGCTATATCCGTTTGTTATATGATAATACTCTTATTTGAGGCCCAATACATAGTATTTCTGGTGTACATTGAATACTTGTTACCACAAGAACGAGTGCGACGATTCGATTAGACTGGAGCTGCGCTGGTAAGAGCTAAATACGACTGATGGTCGATAAATAAACAATAGCTCGACAATGCCTTGGCAGTATGAGACATCCTAGTGTAGTTTTGTATGGCGCTTTGGCGCTATACACGGCCCCATAGCGTACCAGAGACCTGGATGGGGCTATCCGGAAGCGCTTCACCCTCGCCCTGAAATGGCGAGGATGGCAAGTCTTCATTTATGACGGGTGTGAGGGTATGTCTCCCATTGGAGGTAATCAGTCTGTCCTGATTTTGGTTGGTGACGATGATAAGCGGAGCATGGTGTGGAACGAGAAGCTTAATATCATCTGATGGAGGCGGTAGCGGTGGCGGCGGCAGTGGGGTGGTTGGTGGAGGCTTTGGCGAGGCGCCGATACTCCTACAATGATGAGTGGAAGTGAAGGTGGGTCAGCAATTAGCAGCGACAGAACGAGCAAGTACCCCTACCTCTTAAGCTGCAGCGAGTAGCACGGTCCGTTTCCGTTTCGCTCGCGACCCGCGACGAGCGTTTGCAATGGACTTCTTCTGGCAGGGCTCCGACCTGTTACGTCCCTCCGACACTCGTTCAAGCGCCATGCCAAGCCAGCACTCAGCAACGCCGCTATAGGAGAGGACGACGTCACAATGCGAAGCCTCGCCCGGTCGCCGGGCTCAGCAGCACCCGAGGGCACTTGAATATGAAGGGGTGGTGGTGATGATCCGTCGAGAGACGGGTCGGAGGGAGCTAATAGAATTCGTGGAGGAGAAGTGGAGGTCTGGCGAAATTGGTCGAGGAGGGAAGCTTGAGCATTTGCGGGTGTGGACTGCTGGGTAGGCAAGACATTGAGCAAGCCTGCGGTGAAGAGCGTGGAGTATCCACAGTCGGCGATGTGGGTCGTCATCTGTTGATCTAGGCTGTCGGGCTAGGTTGGCGGGTCGAACGATGCTGAAACGTGGTGGGAACCAGTCGCTTTTAGAGAGGGGCAATCCACCCAACCCTGTGAATGGTCGTCCGCTTGTCACAGGCGTCGCGCCGTCTCTCGCCTTCGTCGCCACGCCTCCCGAGGCGGTGGTACGGGAATGACGACTGTAAACAAAAG
>Ga0307513_10004653_pt1 | contig 18263 bp, 23 predicted proteins | sample 15_EM_MG_FD_202174 | JGI IMG/M metagenome (GOLD analysis project Ga0307513, IMG submission 202174) | Populus trichocarpa ectomycorrhiza microbial communities from riparian zone in the Pacific Northwest, United States - 15_EM | ecosystem: Host-associated > Plants > Roots > Unclassified | place... | reverse complement strand
TAAGGTTCCCCCACTTCTTGAGAAGGTCGAATTTGTTGTCCGAGAGCTCATCCGGAACTACGAGGAGACCCTGACCGCCAGTGAGGGAGGGGTTTGCGGGAGCAGTGGCCAGAAGGGCGGGTTCAGCTCCTGTTGGGGTAGGACCTGGGTAACCGACATCGGGAGGGAAAAGGGCTGGATCATAATTGGTCGGACTAGTCGGAGGATAGGAATGGACCTCGGTCGAGCCAACCCAAGGCTCGGCACGCGCGGCAAGGTCCTCGACGACATCCGGGGACCGCTTAAACTTGCTGGACGAATGGTGTATCGCAAGCTGTGGCTGAGCGAACAGAACGCGGGTCGTGATGATGCCGGCCAAGAAGGCGAGGACCAAGGGCGTGTAAGAACGCGTGGGGGTGCTCATCCTGGCGCGCAGAGGAGCAGGGAGGGAGCGAGAAAATCGTTATAAATATGAATTCTCAACGTACCACGTGCTGGAGGGATTCGTTGAATGGAATATCGGCAGGCGCGCGGCAGTGACCGACTGTGGGAACTCTTCCGAGAACTTGTCTAAATCTGCATCAATCGCCATCACCCCCTCCACCCGTCTCCCTATCGTCGGGCCTCTGTCCCAGCCTCCACAACGGATCTCCAAATCTACTATCCCATGACATCACAATCAACACCCACTCCCGCTGCCTCTTCCCTTCCTGCCCCCGCTGCTGCCGCGGCCGAGCGGCCGGAGAGGAAACGGGGAAAACTTCCCAAGCCTGCGACCGATCATCTCGAGGATTGGCTGCATCGCCATTCCGACAACCCACACCCCAGCGAGGACGAGAAGAAGCAGCTGTCTCATGCGTCCGGGCTCAGCATGAGCCAGGTGTCCAACTGGATGATCAACGTATGTCATTTCCTGCCTCGTTTTGTTCTTAGCAGTCGTCTTACCTTGCCCCCCTCCCAGGCCCGGCGTCGGATGATCGAACCAGCCCAGCCTGCGCAGGCGAATGCAGTCGGCTCACCTAACCAGTCCTGAACGCCATCAGCCCCCCGTGTAGTATTTTCGCACGTCTCATGCTCGGTGGGTTGGAAGACAGGAGGATGGTAGAAAACATGATTTCTTTGTATGAGTAGAAGATATTTGCAAACATGTAGTATAGCCGATGGCTTTTGATGGCTCTGGTTCTTGGAAACGGGTTATCGCCAGTGATGGCCTCGAACCCATCACTCGATCAGGAAGATAGCCTCATGGTGTCAATGATCCTGCCCAGAGACTGGATGACTGCCCGTAAGGCTACAGCCGTGTGCAGACATGGACAAACGAACATTCGAGCACCTGTGTGGCCGCCGCATGGACCCTAACCACTTTGTCGGGCCATGGGCGGCGCGGACCTCCGCTACTGGCACCCCTCTACGACGTCCAGAGATAAGCCACATCTCTAGATGGTCTCACGGATATAGCCACCCACTCAGTCACCTGTAGGCTATCAGCCGTAAATTTAGAACGCAGGCTACATATTTTTGAATGTGTGGGAGAACGAGCAAACGTGTATGATTGCGGTCGTCCTCATCTCGAGGTCCAGTGGGGTCACCATCACCTGGATCGTCTGCAAACGCACATGGGCGGGGTTCCCGTACAGGAGGCCGAGCCCGACCCTGATGGTCAAAGCGTGTCGCACCGGTTACGTACCCGTCCAGACAATTGTCATTTCGCCCGCTGCGCCTGCCTTGCGGGGTCCGAGCGCCCCCAAGACGCCGTCCCTTATTGTTTTAACTTTCCTGCCATCGATCGTCTCATTGACCCCCGGCACCTGGTGATCATGTACGTCCCCGCACGCTCGGCTAGCAGTCATATATAACAGGGCTCTGCGCAACCTGTCCAGCATATTCTCGACATCTCCACCCTTCCCTCCGCGTCCACGATGAGTCTGCTGCGTGGTTTCGTCGGTGTTCTCGCGGCGCTGTACATCTTCGGTCTCGCCGCCGCTGGAGCATCTGTAGGCGCTGGTCCTCATCTTCAACAACAATTCCGCGTCGGGAAACTCCCGAACGTGACCTGGACGATCGGCGGCCAGTACGCGGGGAACCTCCCCGTCCAACGCGGAACGAATCTGTCTCTGTACTTCTGGGGAGTCGAGAGCAAGCCTGGGTCGTTGACCGCACCTGCTGGCAAGAACGATGCGCCGTGGAACATCTGGCTCAACGGGTATTAACTCCACGCCTTTTTTTCTCTGCCCGAGCTGACGCGCTTCTCGTTCACAGTGGACCCGGATCATCGAGCCTGCTGGGTTTTCTGCACGAGGTACGCACAGTCCGGTGTCAGATCTCCGCATCTGAACCCGGTTCACCCAGAACGGGCCGATCCGCCTAAACGCGGACTACACCGCGAGCGAGAATCCGTACAGTTGGGACAAGCAGGCCGACACCATCTGGATCGACCAGCCCGTGTACGTTCCTCTCTCTCGAATGCAAACACCTCGCGTTCATTCCTGTCTAGTGGAACCGGTTACTCTACGCTCGACGATGGATCCACGGGGTGGGGTAAGTTGTTCCACACTCCGACAACTTCTACGTGGTAACGATCACCTGCTTCCCTCCCTCATAGTTGTCGACGAGGATCAAATGGCCAGCGACTTCGTGCGTGTTTGCGCCCATGCCCACCGCCGCTTTCCCTAATCTTCTCAGCTTAGTTCGGGTTCTTAGAAAATCTCGTCAAAGTCTTCCCCAGTCTCGCTACCCGCCCCCTGAACATTATCGGAGAGAGGTTTGCCCCAAGAACTATCTGTAAAATACCGACACACTGATTATGTGTATAGTTATGCTGGCATGTATATCGTACGCCCCCGACTTCCCCTACACACGAGCCGGAACTCAACAAAAATCACAGCCATACATCACTAAACACTACTTTGGGCTTCAGAAGCCACCCGTTAATCTAGCCAAAATTGCGATGGGAAACGGTGTCATTCCAAACTTTTACGTGTTTGCGTTCCTGCCGATGGTCTGTGTTCCTCCGTTCCCTTCTCTCACCAGATTGGACTGACCACTGCTTTACTTAATCTAGCTCACCATGATCGAAACATACCCGCAGATGATCGGATACGACCCCGAGGTTTACGAATACTTCAAGGAACAGTGAGTACACTTTACCGTTCTTTCACCTCTGTGTTTTAATCCCAGCGGTGCCGTTCAGAACCCATCTTTGCGGATACGACCTCGAGCTCAAATACCCAGAAACTCAGAAATACCCTACCATCGCCCCTTTCCTAGGACCCAGGTATTGGGAGGCGGGCGCTGAAATGCAGCTCAAACACTCGTCCTTCATCTCCTCGTTCAAGTCCCGCCTCCGGACAAGCCCCCTCAGAGCTCCCGCTATTCTAGACAGACGCAAGCGAGAACTTTCCCGGAGAGAATGGAAACGCGATTTGAGCACCCGAGCCAACGGAACGATCGACCCGTGGTACGGGTGTGACTTGCTGGATCTTGTGATCGATTATGCTCTCAATTACACGTATCCTTGGAATAATGGCAGCTTGCTTGGATTTGACGTGAGTGATGGTCTGAGATTCCCCCATGTACCGGATCCCTACAGTGTTTGTTTCCATTTCCAGATCTATAACATCCCTTCGGCATTAGATCCACCCGCTTTCCTCGAGGCATCTTTCTTCCTCAACGGTACGAGCGTGCCTTCTATTTGAGCCACAACAACTGAGTCTGTGTCCGTTACAGATCCCGCTGTGAAAAAGGCGATTCATGCCCCAGACAAGGTTTGGGAACAAGGCGTGGCCTATCTGTTCGGCGGCGAACCAATTGAAGATCCCAGTAAGTGGCCCCCTTGCCGGTCCAGACCATCGAGACATCCCATTGACACGTGATTTAGGTCCTGAGTGCGTTTAACGTTGGACCAATCCTTTCCGGCCCTGGTATTAAGGCTTGATTTCCCAGGCCCATGGTGTTCCTTGACCAGCTCGCTACGAATGCCACAGCTCGCAATGTTTCCATAATTCTGTACAATGGCAACGGCGATCTCCTCGTCTCTCATCGTGGAACTGAAGGTGTGTTGGTATCCCACATCCTGTGGCCACAGGTTTAATGACTTACGATTACCTTCAGTTGCGATTCAGGTAATCACATACCCTATCTTCCTTGCTCGGGCCCAATGACTAATGCGCGCCTCATGACCTTCAGAACACGACGTTTGGGGGTATTCAAGGATTTACGCGACGACCGAGCACGCCATGGTACGACGATAACGGCGAGTTTGCTGGTATTATACATCAAGAACGTGGTTGGACGTATGCGTTGTTCCATGGCACCGGACACCTCGTTCCGGTTCTGAAGCCAGTCGCGGTACGTATCTTCGCCGGGGACCTTCCCCTCTCCCTTTGATGCCGACTTTCATCGCTCATTACCCCACTTTTTTGCAGGCGTGGACCTTCCTTCGCGAGTTCATACTGGGGAACAACCCGACGGGTCTTGTGACTGACGCTAATACCCCTGCGGTAGGAGGTGAGGACCCTCAGTATGCAGTAAACACTCTTGCGGAAGGACCAGAGATCTATCAAGGGTCATATACCACGACTTCGACCTATCTCTTCCCCACGGAAACAGTCGCCAGGTGGAACGAATACGTTCAACAGGGTTCGAGCAATTCTAGGACTCTTGCACAGAACGGTGGAGGGAGTGTGAAACCCACCGGTGGTGTCGTTTTTAATGTTTTGGCCTCAGTGGCAGTATCATCCTTTGTTGCTTTCGTATGGTTATTCTAGCATTCCTATAGTTGTAATCCCCTGTCTGTAACATTTACCCTTCACATTTCAGCTGTAATTAAATAGTATATGTACATAATGTATCTGCCTGCTTTTGCCACTCCTCTGATCCCTCGGGCAGAGGCGAGGCGCAATTTTGTCAACCGCTGGACTGGAGGTACATTTGCAGTGCGCCGGCGCCTTCCGTCACGTTCTCCCGTTTTGGACGAAAGGGATTCGGCCACCGCCCTCTAATAACGTCCGTCCACTCCAGCTCCATCATGGTCGGCCCTGCATGGGGGAGAGTCGGTGAGGTCTACTAGGCTCGTACGTGTCATCTGTGAAAAGGCTTCCTTACCTCAGGGCGGAGGGCAGTCCACTGCGCTCTGATTTGCCGTAAATCCAAAACAAGGAACCTACGGCTGACTCGGCAGACATGCCAGGCCACTCAGACGGTATGACTGCTTTCATCGCCCTGGATGTCCTCACGTCCAGCTGCCCATTGGCTCTCTTCTCCTATTCGTCACGGCTCGGTTGTACTGTAGCCCTGCCCTTGACTCAAACGCGTGGGACACAGCCGCGCGATTATGGCCATTTAAATACCGGGAAGATCAATATCGAGCGATTCACCGCAACTACCCCATACTACCCCAGACCTCCCTTTTCCCCCGCCCGTAATGGCTTTTCTTCATCGCAAAGATCCATCCGTTGAGATTACTGTCCCAGTCCCTCACGACACCGTAAGTGTGTATTTTATTCACCTTGAAGCTGGTTCTTACGGTCCAATCGTTGGTTAAGATGAGGCAACTCTGGAGGACAGGTTGTCACTACCCTTACAAGGGTGTCAAAGGTATAACACGTTTCGTTGTGTACTCGCCGTGCCTAGCTTTTCATCACGTTGGGTTATAGTGGGGCAAAGTTTTGCCGACGAGTACAAGGCATCCTTTTCTTGGGTTTTCCTGCCCGAAGTCTGTGCTCTCCGTCGCACGGTCGATGACCTCAAAGGCACTCCACTTGAAGAACGTACATTGAAAAAAATGCTATTCCTCCCAAACACCATCGCGCTTTACAGGTATCATGTATCTGGCGTTTGGCGATATGATCTCAGTCATGATGGGAGCCGACCGGGTGGAAGGTTCGAAACCCAGGCATCTATTGCTTGCGTCGTCTGGGCGAACACGGATCACTTCAGGAACATCCTGAAGGGGTGGGACGCATATCTCGAGCGAAGTGCGGAGGCTAATACGCCATTGGTGGCTGGCATGCTTGAGGTAAGTGGCCTTAGCGTGTTCCCACCCCACAGCTGACGTGAGCCCCTGGTGCGTCATCCTCCAGAATGCCAGAACACAACTCCGGTTGGCGGACGAACTTCTGGAGCTCATGAATCCTGCGTTGAAACAGTCTTGGATCTCCATCGAGAATACCCAGAGATTGGGCTGGGTCGGGAGCGAGCTCGACCACGAAGTGAAAAAGGCGAACCTTGCCACTGACAGGAACCGATGTGTTGCTTAATTTGGAGGCGGTCGGTTTCAACTCTTTAGTGATGTTGCTTGTACGTTATGAATTCAATCAGGGAGATACTCTGCACACCAATAGCCTGGTACGATCCTTCTGTTACGCATGAGCATGACCTTGGCATGCCCTTGGACTATGGATATATTTCCCTTCTATTCATGCAACTCTGGGAGACATTTTCAGAGTGGAAAGAGAGTGAAAACCACCGGTGGTGAGCCTTTAATGATTCGATCTAATCAGTTTCGATCTCTGTGGCAGCGTCGTTCTCTGTTGCTTTCGTATGGCCATTCTAGCATCCCTATAGTTGTAGTCTCCTATGCGTAACGTAAACCTACCCTCCGCATTTCAGTTATGATTAAATACTAGTAGTATATGTACATAATGTATTTGCTCCCATCCGACCGCCACTTTTACTACCCCACTAACTCAAGTCGCTTGAGTCGAGTCGAGGCGCAACTTGGTCAACCCGCTGGACTGGAGCTACATTTCTAGCGCACTATACGGTGCCTTCCGTCACGTTCTCCCGTTTAGGACGAAAGGGATTCGGCCACCGGCGCCTTCCGAGATTGACCGTCCACCATGCTCAACCCTGCATGGGGGAGAGTTGGTGAAGTCTACTAGGCTCGTACGTATCATTTGTGGAAAGATTTCCTTACCTCAGGGCGGAGGGCAGTCCAATGCGCCCTGATTGACAGCCGTGAATCCCAAACAAGGAACCTACGACTGAGTCGGACATAAACGTTAAACAACTGAGATGGCATGACTGCCTCATCACCTTGGAAGTCCTCACGTCCAGCTGCCCACTGGCTCTCCTCTCCTATTCATCTCGACCTATTTGCACTGTAGTCCTGCCCTTGACTGAAACGTGGGACATAGCCGCGCTATTACGATCATCAAAATACCGGGAAGATCAACGTTGAGTTACCCCAGGCTACCCCGTGCCTCCCTTTCCCCCCCTCTGCGATGACTTTTCTTCGTCACAAAGATACGCCCGTTGAGATTACTGTCCCAGTTTCTCATGAAATCGTAAGTGTATATTTTCTTCACCCCGAAGCGGGGTTTTACGGTTTAATCGTTGATTAAGATGAGGCAACTCTGGAGGACAGGGCGTAGTGTAATAGCGAGCTTTCGGGTGCTTCACATTAAAGATAATCGAGGAGTGGGAGGGTTTCAGAAAAGGGTGAGATTAGGTGGACGACCGCAGGGGCCCTCGTCACGGCGTGCATGGCTCATATAAAAGGGACTGCCGTGCAGACGATGGGAGCACGGCACGGCGTATGATAATGGATACCTTCCGTCGAGTCACAATTCTCACCAAACCGTCCCGTAACGCCGGAGACCTCGGATTTGAAACCCTGGCTAGTAAATTCGAACGGCAAGGCCATCGACCCCCGAACTGACTCGAGGTGGTAGACTTTCGTGTCCCATTCCCATCGGATAAGTAAGTGAGCAGTTGTGGCACTTGAAGCGAGAAAAATAGATGCCGACCATATGGCGCCGTGCAAAAGGTTGAACGGTGGGAATGGCGCTGATGGCCCATAACTTGGACTCGGAGCCATGGATCAACACAACCAGCACGGTCCTACTCAATCCGCCGCCCGACAAAACCATGCCACGGACAAAGTATCCCCGAGTTGAGGAAAAGCACCACCTAGGCTGGTATGCCTCGAACGCTACTCAGCTCATTTTCCGTTCACACTTACCGGTTTTGTTTGGACCTATTTGGACAATGAATGTTGAGTTCCTTTGTTCTTGATCACCGCGCGATCGAGTCCGTGACCAACTCAGACGCGTCCCACGGTTCACGGTGATACCGCCCACTCCCGTTTCGCCACCACCTGGTCTTAATCTACGTGGCCCTCAGGCATTGTCCGGACCATGGCCCTGGTCGACTTCTATCAACTCGCCGTGCTATATAACCTCTCTCGCCGCGATGGGGGGGTACCTTTCAACTGCTCACATCCTCCCCCAATGCCACCCGCCAATCCTGATCAGCCTGGCTCCATTTTTCCTCGTTCTACCCAGTTTGTGTTCAAGACTCCAGAGCGCAAGCGCAATGCCACTCGTTCGGCCCCGGTCCAGAACCAAACTCCAATGTCTCATGGGACGTCCACTGTATACAAGCTGGAACCCGATACGGACCAAGCCAAAAAGTACGGCACCACCAAATACGAACAGTACATCGCCCAGGACTTTGAACGCCATCGAGTTTTTGTCGACATAGACGTTTTCATGAAGAACGTCCTGCACGTCCCCGAGAACTGGAAGAAACTATGGGGTCCTGCCATCAAGCACATCAAGCACGACAAGAAATTTTCGTCCCCTCACTGGGAATACACGCGCAAGTGCGGAACCAAGGGTATCCTGGAGCACCAGTTCTACAAGCCCCTGGTGGAGATGGGAAATGTCATTCTCGACCTCTCCGAGTCGTTTTCGGACGATTCGGTCAAGGCGCGAACCCCTCAACGTTACCTGAGGAATGACCCAAAAAAGGTTTTCGGTGGGGTGATGAATGATCTCACACCGGACGTTGTAGCCGTCCACCGCGATCTTCTCCATGACATCGGTCCCGGAGAGAAGGCAGAACAGGGGCTCAGGGAGCCGAATCTGAGCTGGACGCAACCGCTGCAGGTGCTAGAAGTGAAGTCGTGTGATAAGGCGTTAGTCGATGGGTCGCACATGCCGAGGCTGAAGGTGGAAGGTGGGTCCATAGCAGCCTCTCTGGGTGGTGGTAGCGTCTGATGCTTTGCGGGGAACAGGAAAAGATCCACGAGGATCTCATGCTTATCCACCGTTGCGGGCCCAGGATAGCCCTTTTGTGACCGGCCTAGCCACGGCCGAAGGAGTTGTGTCGGCTCCAGACCCTCCTTTGTTGCGAAAGCGGCCTGCGGACGAGGAGTTCAAACCGATCGGAAAGGCGCAGAAAGCGAACTACGGGTCGACTCCTGGCGGCGGCAGCAGTCGGGTTGTAGAGAGGAAACCCAGGAAGTCTCAAACACACGAAACGAGGGGTCAGAAGGACGCATCCCTTCAAGTAGGACGATATCTCATGGAACAATCTTCTGTCCCCGCCTTTCGTTCGCACGCAACCATCGGACTGGTCGATCGCGAGCGCATACAGTTCTACCATGCAAATCATTCGGCGATCCTGGTGACTTCTGCAATCAATTTCTCGCCGAGCAACCCGGTCGGGTTGGACAAGTTCATCGCGATCGTGATCGCCTTCAGCCGGCTTTCTCTCGGTGACAGCGGGATCCTTCACAACCTCCACGACGGGGGGCTCTTCCGGGACAATGGAGATCTGCCGACCTCTGAGCTGGCGCGGGACACGGTACGGGTTCAGGAAGGAAAGAAGCTGGAGTTTGGAGGAGACGAGAACACGGGGCCGTTCACGGTCACATACGGAGAAGTGATCTCTCACGAGCCATCGCTGGCGGGAAGAGCGACGACGGTGCTCCACGCAACGTCTCCGAGGTGGAAGGACATGGACCTCGTTGTCAAAATCAGCTGGCCCGGGTCTGAGAGGGTTCCGGAACACGCATTTCTCGACGAGGCGATCAAGAAGGCAAAGAGCACCCCCAAGAACGAATGGGCGCTGAAGCACCTCCCGGGGGTTCTCTTCGCTCAAGACGTCGTTTTCGATTCAGATTCAACTCACGAGAAGGTCGCAAAACTGTTCGACAACGCTGAGTTTGTGGGTGTGGAGTACAAGTATGAACGACGAACCCTGCGGATCATCATTCAGGAACGGCTGTACCCCCTGAAGACTCTGACGGACGCGAAGGATATCGCGCAGGTCCTAGTGGACGTCGCCTGTGGTACGTGGTTTTCTTTTGCTTTCCGGTTACCATACGCTCACGTTGACGTAGTTCACCGGTGGCTCTACGAGGTCGCTGGGATTCTGCACCGGGACCTCAGCATGAACAACATCATGTATCGGATTATCGACGGGAAGGTATACGGAGTGCTAACCGACTACGACCTTTCATCGTGGGTGGCTTCTCTGAACTCTGACTACACGAAGACGTCGCAGCAAAGGACCGGAACCCCACCATTTATGGCCCGCGGGTTGCTGGATGGAACCGACGTCCTCCACCTGTATAGGCATGACGTAGAGTCCCTCTTCTACATCATGTTGATCCTGGCCACAAACTACGATATTCACGCTCCCACGAAGGGAGTGGATGGAGGGATACGGACGCGACAAGACCTCGAAGATTTGCCTTATCAAGCGTGGTTTGATCAACCATCATACAAAGCTCTTGCTTCCTTCAAGAAAGCTTTCTTCTCGGACTTGGAGGATCTTAATCTGTCTCCAACCCTCGAGGGCTTTCGTGGTTGGCTAGAGGACCTTCACCTATCTTTTCGGCGGGGCATCCGTTCCAAGCAAATTCGTGAGGAGGGTTTAAGATCTCTACGGCGGCATGGAACATCAGAGGGAGAAGTCATCCCGCCATTTGATGATGAGACATTGGGGGGATATGTCGACTATTCCGCGCTGATTAACCCAGTTCGCAGTCTGACAGGGGAACTCGAAGGTCTTGTTATCCGTTACGACCCCCCACCGCCTCCACCTCCGGTTCCGACTGGAGCAGTCCGCTCGAGTTGGTGGCCATCACTTCCCTTTTCACTTCCCTTCTTCTCTACTTAGCATATTTAATTCCATCCACATCAATGTACTTAAGTTATACCCACTGGGTACCATTAGCAAGGACGTTTGTAATATGTAATACCATTGCTTGTTTTCCGGGACAACTCGACGCGGCTGTGAACAACCCTGTGGGCCACCGGGATTCGCTTCTTCTAGGGTGGATTTCGAGCTATGTTCAGAGTGGCTGAAAAATACAGGCGGGGGTGGTACGGGATGCAGACATCGATGCCGGGTGCACAGATCTCACGAATGCGGGATTCCATTCTGCCCGTTCCGCGGTGAATCGGAACGGTACTATTTCTTATGTATACCTAGGTCTGACTTTGCGCCTGAAACGTTTTCTCGACACGCAGGAATGTCGGACTAAACCACTGCCACGGGGACACTATTTTACCTCTGGGTCGGTTTTAAAAGGATCATTCGGAATCTCACTGACCACATCCATCAAGGGTCTGCCTAGCGACCAACTGGTGCTCTCCGTAGCACCTCCCCATACACGACAACGCTGAAATGGTAGCCCCCGCTGCTCTCACAACCCGCGATATTACCGGCAAATACGTTTTGGTGATCGTTCGCCCCTGTCAATGACAGAAGGACTATATTTCAACTGACCTCCGCGACCCGCAGAACCCCAAACTGAGCGACCCCAACGTGGTTGAGGACATCCTTCGAATGCAAAGCGTTCCATGGGTTCTCCGTAAGGCCATCAAAATGGCGACAGTAACGCTCTCGATTAAACACCATTCCGACCAGGACGGCACCGAGCGGATAGAGGTCGTGAACACTCTCACGGGAGGTATCCCAGGAAACACAGAGCTGAGCGTGTTGGATTGGACAGATAGGCCGCATGAGGACTATGTTTTTGGGAGGACGCTCGGAAAGTCCAAACGAGTGGATTTGCCAAAGGCAATCGAGGATCCTTACCTGAAGGAGGGCTGGAATACGCATCAGGACGAGGGGGAAGATGGTGTACTTTTGTTCTACGATGAAAGCGTTGGAGAAAGTAGACGCTGGACTGCTGAGCAGGTTAATCCCTTGTGCATTCCTCCGGGATCGTTCCGCAGCTTATCTACCTTTCCCCTCTGGAGGTTTGGGGATTCACAGAGTTGAATGGTGAACGCAGACACGCTCGACGCATCCGTATGATGGGAACTGACAAGAAAGCACGTTGTTTCCGGCTGGTTTATGATTATGGTGAGTTCATTGCGATCAGTCCCTCGCCTTGGGCTCACGTCTCGCAGTCGGACCCCTCCAAAAATGAGCCTGGCGCTTTGGCGCACAGCTCGTTGGATATCGAGCGACATTCCACGGCCCACATAGTAAACTTGGAATGGGTGCCAGCGAGTAACTATCCGTAAGGTTATATCGTGTACAGGTTTGGGGAGCAATAGAAAGTCGCTAGTCAATCATTGTTAAGAGTACAATCAGCGCCCATGGCTGTCCCAGTTGCGCTCTCCCACCGCTGGTCGCCGAACATAGACAACCTCTACTTTGCCCGTCCTCCCTCGTTTGAAAGCGGGCATGCAACGACGGACGGTCGGCAAAGGCCAGGCCCACATCTCTCCTCCGAAAGGTTCCCCATCCAAGGTGGGCGGCCAAGATTCAGAAAAACAGTCGCGCCTAAGCAGACGCAACTTCGGTGTCACAAACCGTATCTGGATCATACTCTCCCTCATTCTCTCCATCCTCCTCCTCTCCCGTTACTTCTTCAGCTCGTCTTCCTCGTCTTCTGCTGGCGGACATCGTCTCTTGTCTTCGGACCTCAAACCCAAGAACTATCTCAACGCGACCGAGCTCCAGCACCGGGAATTCCCCTTTGCGTTCTGCCCTGTGTATGGAGAAGGGGATGAGGTGGGGAAGAAGTACGGCGCTTTGGCTCTGACAAAGACGAGGCTGCATTTGGGGAGTGGGGCGAGGATCCAGAGGGTTGTGAATAAGGCCATGAGCGGGCTTCCGGTTACAATCAGCGTTATTGGTGGTTCAGGTATGTTATGTCTTGCTTCACCCTTTCATACCTTTGCCATTCCCCCCGAACCCCCCCCCCCCGTGGCGCTCTCCTATTGGACGTGCGCAGTTTTCCACGCCTACGGGATTACGTTGGGTGAAAGATTATCGGCTACCCCTTTCTTGAGCCAAACGTGCTGACGGACTTTGCGCGGGTTTCGGCCTACAGTATCGGCTTGCCATGGTGCTGGAACGGACCCTCTATCGCCAAACTGTTACCCGTCCAAATTCTTCCACTGGTGGAACACTGTCTTTCCACATCCGGCCTCGGAACTTACAAATGGCGCAATGAGGCGTACCAATTCGCATTATTACTCCTTCTGCAGTTCACATCACATACCGGACGTGACGGACTTGATTATCATTGAATTGGATACAGATGACAATGAGTATGTTTCATTGTTCTTGTTCGCAGGACTATCGCTAACACTATCCACAGTTCATCATCATCGTTGGATCACTTCGAAATCCTCGTTCGATCAATTCTCATGCGTCAGGATCACCCAGCAGTATTGATCCTTGGACACTTCAGCCCACAGATGCAGGGCGAACACGGTTTCGCAGGTCCGGATCACTGGCATAGCGTGGTCGCTCAGTTTTATGATACCCCGCACATCAGGTACGATTTCTCTCTCTCACCTATATCGCCGCGTGACCAGAAGAGGGAATCGATGACTGATTTGCATTTCACCCTAACCTTTTGGCTTCGGTCTACCTGCCACGCAAATCCATCGAATCTACACAGCACAAAGCCGATTCTGTACCATGATTCCATCGAGGAACCCGCATCTGTCAATCGGTACTTCGCCGACGCTGTACTGGCTAACCCAGCTGGTCACGACATCCTCGCCGACGTTCTAATCTCGTATTTCGAGTCCCAGATCTGTTCGGCTTGGGCGGCCGCAACGGGGCAGTCCTTTGACGGGTTATCACACGTTTTCTCCCAAAATGTCCCTGACAATTCGAAACAGCCGACTGACGCGCGAGGCCTGTTTGGTGGCGTTGGACAAAGAAAAGGGTCACAACCCGAGAACAAGGGAGGGAACGTTGTCGCGGGTAATCAGAATCCAGGAGGACAAGGAAAGGTCGTTCCTGGAAAACAACAGCCAGGGGCGCTCCATCTCCAGGCAATACCTCCCGCGAGGATCGGTACACGTCCCGGGGACTTTGGAAAGAAGGCGTACGAGGAACCGACGCCGTTCTGCGCATCAGCGAACGACCTTGTTAATCCCCTTCCTCCATCCATCTTCGCTGGAACAGGATGGGCGGCATATCATCCCCCCACCGGAACGAACTCGATCTCGAGCGCATCGCACTATTGGTATTCGAGCCAACCGATGAGTAGATTGCGCGTGGGCGTCAATTTGGGCGCGGGGGACGTCGGCGTGTATTATTTGGAGGAGCCGAGGAGCGTCGTTGGGACCCATGGTAGTTCTGTCAACTGTTGGGTGGACGACAATTATGAGGGGCGAGTGCAAATCTCGAACGCTGGATATGTGGGAGAGCCAACACCAACGTAAGTGCTCGCTCCTGCCCCTTTCTCCCCTTATGTGTTGTCTTTTCTTGTGCTCCGAGTCGCGACATGCTTGATCTGGATTTGGGCTAGCCTGATCCGCCATCCGCCGTCCGCCCTCCTTAATTCCTTACCTCGGTCTCGGTCTCACCTGTTGTGTTGCTGACGTCTGTGGCTGATCCTCTTTTTTTTCTCTTCCCTACGCGAACTTTAGGTTACAAATCATCGACAAAGACGTAGCTTGGGGTTCGCATTACGTCGAATGTGAGCTCATTGGTGAAGAGGGTGATAGGAACCTTCCGTCGTTTAGGATTTTAGGTATCTTCGCAACGTAGGCCGTTTCCACCTAATTGTTTATTCGCTTGTCCATCCCATAATCGTCACATTGTTCTCTCTCGCTCTCTGGCGTTGTCGTAGACACTCATCTTAACATATATTAGACCATTAGCACTAGGGTCCTCTATGACCCGCCTTTCGACCGTCAGATCGTCCGGGGACATTTTCGGATTTCTCCTTATCCTCGGGGTCTTCTACCGCTTCGACACGTATGCAAATGCCTTCCTTGAATGGTCGGCCATGGTGCACACCCGCGCGGACCGCCGGCCTCCCTCCTGCTGCCTGCAGGACTACGGGTGGCCGTCCTACCCATAGGTTGGTGCCTACGAGCCGGGCAGACGGTGCCCGTTTTCCGCCTTTATGAAGCATCGATAACATTATCAGCTCTCAATCTCCGTTCTACGCGTCTTATATTAAGGAAGATTAATAACGGTCAAGCGCCGCGTCGTGGTTGCGAGCGAGTGCGCGTTGCGGAGGGGATAGGGTCCACCGTTCACGGGTTCACAAGCCCTTGAGGAAGGCTTGGCCGTAAAAGTAATTGGATGGATGTACTTTATGCGACACGCTTTTGCGTGCACGGAGACTAGCGCCGTGATGGACACCGGTAGAAGGCGTATAGACGTGTTAGGGGTTGTGTGGATCTAGGCTCACAGACCTCGCCAAGGGTGTGGTCCGGAGGTTTTGACGGGTAGAGACACACCCGCACCCGGGAAGCAGGGAGGTTCATTCAAACGCCACAGGGACACCCTGGGTCCTGAAACCACTGCAATAAACCCCCGGGTAGTGTGGAAGCCCGTAATGTATGTGAGCCAGAGAGCCAGAGGTGCACTTACATGGGGCGGGTATAAGTATAAGCTCAAGACGGGAGTGTGAGGACGCCGGTATGCAATCATGCACAGTTTATTTCTGGTGACACACCTGTGGGTTTTTGATACTGATGGGGGTAATAAGGCACTCACCTAAGTATGGATCTTACAGCGCCCCTTCCAGACGCGCCGAGGTTAGATTTCGACACATGTACGTCGTCAGTCGACGGTGTTTTTCTGTACAATTTGTCTGAAGTGACAGTGCCGCCGCACGTAGGCTGAAATGATGCGGGGAAAGAGGTGTTTGGGCGGCCCGCACTTACGGTCGTTTGGCTCTAGTGCGGAGAACAGCCCGGTCGATGTAAAAGGCGCCGCAACACCTAGGCAACGGAAATGCCCCTTTGATTTTGTTTTTTGTTTTTTTTGGGGGGACTGTCCAGAGATTTCCTCTTGCAGTCCGAATCTGAGAGGGTCCCCGCCGCGCACCTATCCGCGCCAGCGAGGCGTCGGGGAATCGAGTCCTCTGGGGTTTCCTTCGCCGTCAAGCAAGCAGATCCAGGCTGATTGGGTTCCAGTTGGAGGATCGGAGCCGGCCTGGGAAATTGAAACTTGCCAGGATGTGGCGCCGCGATCATGATTCGCCGTCCCTTCTTGCTTTCCACTGCAGCACCCGAGGGATCTGCTAAATCGCAGGGAAAATGCCAGTGCACGGACAGCGGCTACGCCTGCGACCAACACGAGATTCTAGGCACTGTGGTCTCCGGGCGTCGGTCGGACTTGCGTTCGAGCGAGCTGTCTCGTCATCGACCTCTCGGCCCACTGGCGGCCAACAGCCTGGCGATGGGTTTCAATGACAGGCGGCTTCTCATGTCGGACGCCGCCCTTTCTCAGCACTACTTATAACTTGCTGCGACTTCCCTCACGCCTCCCAATCTTCCCTCCCTTTCATTTCCCTCACCCTCCTCTCTCCTCTCTGTCCTGTCCAAGCCTTGTCGTACGCTTTGCTTTGCCTTGCTCGACTTGGCATTGCTTACTGACGTTGTTTTTCATGCAACGCCCACTTCATTAGAAATGAGCGGAGGTACAAGCTCGACGCTACCCGTTCGGAATCCTATCACGCGTCCAGTCTCCTTCCACTCCCTGCCTGAACACCAGCGCAACAACCCGGTCTACCTACCTCCCCATCCCCATCGCAGGCCGCGGACACCGCGATCATCTCCCTTGGCTGGCCCCTCTGTGTCCTCCGATCAAGTTAACAGCAAGAACAAGGATGACGAAGGGAATCAGAAACCCAGGTACCGGCCAAACAGGATTTCGTCTATTCCCGACATGGTATTTCCTGTCCAGTCCCTCTATGATTCGGACCCCGCTTCGTTCTCGTCCCCTTCCTCATCCCCGCCGTCCATCTTCTCTGATGGCGCCATTGGTGTCGCCATTCCCCAGCTACCACTCCCCAGGTCGTCTGGTTCCCCCTCCCCCGGTGAGAGTGACAACGAGAAAGGGTCGGGCAAGGGCAGGGAAGAGGCCGAAGACGGAAATAGGCTTCGCGACTTCGTGAAGCGCCTGTCGATCATCTCCACCTACTCCCTGACGACCAACGAAAAAGACAAAGATGATCAGAAGGCGAACAAGGGACGTTCCAGTTTTAGCTTGCACTCGGCTTCTACCACGAGCCTTGCCTCTAGTTCATCTTCCCGTACCGTTCGGACGGATAGGAGCCAGACGGCCCCCCCGATACCCACTATCCCTCGATGGGCTCTGAACGCTATGCGGGAAGAAGCCGGTATTGCGAACCGAGACATGAAATATGGACACCGATGCGAAACGAGCGATAGACCCACCACTTCATCTTCGTTACCTCCTTCACTCGACCAACCAATACCACGAGACGTCCGCCCATTGAGCTCTGGTTTACCTGACCAGCCGCGTCCTCCCTCCACCTCGCGCGATCCCGGGGAGAATTGGATGTCCGTAACAGATTCAACGCCCAGGTTTTCGCGTTTGGGACTTGGAGGCGATGGCGTCATCATGCCGGTCAAGAAGGGGAGTTTGACGAGGATGAAAAGCGCGGGCTCTCTCAAGGGCACGAGGAGCACGACCACGCCTTCCCAGCCCCCGCGCCCGAGGTGTGACAGCTGGGCGATGGGCAACACCAAGCCTAGTACTAGGATGGACTGGAGAAACGACTCGAATACCGCCAACGCCGAAGCTAACCTGAAAGAGAGGGAGGGTCTGCGCATGCGCAGACGGTCCTTTGTTAATTCGCTCAGAGCGAGGGTCCCCGGGTCCAGCGTTTCATCGTCGACTGAAATCGAAAACGTGCCTCCCCTCCCCCCCACCATCAAACCGGATCCCGCTTTAATTTCCGTCACGACCTCCCATGTGTTCCCACCCATCCCAAATGATCCCGTGCCGAAGATCCAGAGGACGTCAGTACCTCCGTTCTCCACCGATACCTTTCCCAGTTCCGCGAGGAGCGCCACATTGCGGAGGGACAGCGTCCTCGCTGCGATCAACGATAATCAACTACCTCCGCCTTTATCCAACGATAGCCGCATGGAGTTCGTGAGGGGTGGTGGTGACATGAAGCCACAGGACATACAGGGGACGAGAACGAGGCGGAAGGGTATCAGGGGGATCGTCATGCGGATCACCACAGCGCCCATGTCCGCCGGGGGGAAGTTGAAATTGACGACGATCCATGACTCGCGACC
>Ga0307513_10004652_pt1 | contig 18267 bp, 22 predicted proteins | sample 15_EM_MG_FD_202174 | JGI IMG/M metagenome (GOLD analysis project Ga0307513, IMG submission 202174) | Populus trichocarpa ectomycorrhiza microbial communities from riparian zone in the Pacific Northwest, United States - 15_EM | ecosystem: Host-associated > Plants > Roots > Unclassified | place... | reverse complement strand
TTTGTGTGGGGGATACGATGTATATTTAATGCAGGCGTGAAGAGAAGAGGTGTGTTCTCTTCACGCAACCTCCTGTACCTTCCACAGAATTGCAAACTATTCTTTCCTAAGTTCCTGTTTCCTGTCCTCTCTTGATCGTGTACCTTGGACATTTCCCGTCCAGCTGTTAACTTCTCCAATTCCATCCCTTTTCCATTACAATACCACTATTGTGAAGAAGATTGGCATTTAGAGCAATACCGGTAGTTGTTCTATCCCAAAACCCAACACAAATAGGAAGTCGAGGGTGTAACTCAAATGATTTGATATTCGGATAGGCCAGCCAAGGAGGATGTTGAAAAACAATATTTTTCAAATATTGCTGCCAGTTGGGAACAGGTTCAGTGCAAATAAACTCTACGAGAGTTGGAGACCCATTAAATCCAGCTTTAAGTCCACGACAGTAAAAGAATAAACAAATTGATCGTTGAATTGGCTTTGTTGAAGGACTACCAAGTATGGTAAGAGCATTAAACCTTTCACGAGAAGGAGGTTTATGCTGGTCATCAGAAGACTGAATCCGTTGACGTTGAAATTTAACTTCTTTAGATATTAGAATAGTTCGAGATGACGGATAAGTACTAGGTAACGACATAGACCTTGCAGTATGCCATGATCGGCCTCAGGTAGGTTGAACTAAATAATATGAAAGTAATATTAGAATTGATGCTTACAAGATTAGGGTATTAATTCTTACTGTTCCAAGTTGGCAGGATTTGTATTTCATCATTCTTATGAGAAAGATGAACACTAACAGGATGATTGCATCCAATGCAGATACCAATATTGCCTTGCATAGGAAGACTTTAACGACAAGAATATGAATCACCTTGACATGTCGACATTTTCTTGTGAAAATAATAAAGAAGGGGTAAAGGTAAATAAAGAAACGTCAGATAATTCACCTAGCGTAATATTAAGGCTTATAGTTTATAATAAAATAAAAGAGAAAGTTGAATGATATATGTGATTAAATAGAAGAAGGAAAGGGAGGTAAGAATTATTAGATAAGATAAAAAATATCTTAAAGGGAAAGAAAAAGTCTATTGTTATTGGAGGCATTGAGTACATTAGATTTGAAATAATTTGTTTTTTGATACAACTCATTATCTACTATTTCAAATTAGTATTTTTAGTACAATGTAGGTTTCAGATTAAAGATTACTTACTATTGGAGACAGTATATGCACTATAATTAGTGTTGTAATAATCTGAACGGGAAGTGGTAGGTATTGGTGGCTTAGATATATCTGAGTCCGTAATTTCAGCTGGGAAATTTCCTATATCCTTTTCCTCTTTGTCTTCATCATCTGTCAGTATTAGCTGCATTGTATTATCACTTCATATACTAATGATACCACCACGATGAGCCTCGATCTCCTCGGTACTATGAATAGAAATCCAGTCTGCAGCTCCCAATGGACGTGAAGTAAGTTCTACCTGACCACCAAAAGCAATATGTGGAGATACTTGATCCCGTAAATATAGATACGCTTCTTGATGAGGTGAATCACTATAGACAAATTCTTAAGGATATCCACCATCCTCCAAAATCTTCCCATACAGGGCAATATTTGATGCAGGTAAATATTTATCGCAATCGTAGCTGGCCACTTCCTTCTCTAATGCTGCTAAAACCTTTTCATCAACCTTTTCTTTCTAGTCTTTTGCCCCTTCAGGATAATAATAGAGCAGAAAAGGTTGACCAGTTGAAAGATAATGCTGACAATTTCGCTGAAGTGTGATAGGATGTGAATTGTGAATCTCAATAAACTAATGAATATGTGATCGAATCATATCCATATACAGAAATTGTAGACAAGACTTATCAGTTTCACCGCCATCAAAATATCCATCCTCCTCTAGTTTTGCAAAATATACTTTCCATTCTTGGGTTTGACCCTCCGTTAAAATGTTCCACCAGGCCTCAATACGTTGATTCTTAGTAGATTTCCCATAGGAATATGCCTTAGCAAAAGGAAGATCTGGATTATTCACTCTTCGTAATGTTAAATGAGATTCTGCTAAAAGAACAGTTTTAGTGCCTTTCACAATTGTATTAGTATTGAACAACACATGCAGAAAGAGTCTAGAAAATATATTTAGATGAACTAACCTTTATCTGGGCGGATCAACTTTGACATATGCAGTGTTGTATGTAAGAGGCGTAAATACTGCTTGTTGATAGATATGGCAGTTCTGTTTGCAATGCCAACATAACACTAGACAATATATTGAGAATATGCATCGATTGCCCCATAAATCTCAAATTCCAATCTAGAAAGCTTATCATGTCCATCTATTGATAGTACATGATTCGGTCCCTTAATAGTAAATTCTTTCCTCTCTCTCTTCTGTTCAATCAATTGACCTCGTGCTGATACACCTTCAGGGTCAACTTTGCGCATAGCTTCTCGAATTTGCCTTCTAAAAACAGATGTTAAAATATAACTAATTAAGTTTTAAGAAGAATACGGAAGGGTAGTTGACTGACTGAGAGATAAATATACCACTTAACCGAATATTGGCAAGTGCATACTGCCGTCCATACCGAATTGCCTGCTCTGATACAAGCTGTTCACGGACATAGGTTTCTGCAAGTATTGCTGCTTCGAGCATAGCCTCAGGTGTATGTGCTGTTCCCATTAGAAGTCTTAGCTCCGGATGCAAGCGTAAATGTTTCAGCTGAGTCGGTGAGAGATGCCAGCAATCAAGTTGCAAGCATCGAAGAATATTAGCTGAACTAAGATTTCTAGACCAGAGCTCCTTCATCTTATTCACAAGGCCAGTGTTTTTGAATAGGAAATCCTGTTTTTTGGAAAATTCTCATTCAGTAAACTTTAAATGATATACTCGCTCACTATACTGATATTAGTTCTCTTAATTTGGCTTATCTTAATATTAGCGTAACTAACCTTGGAGTAAAATTATCGCGTGTTGACATCTCAGTCATTATATCCTTCAAATGCATATCATGTAGGAGATACATTTCTCCCAATTTCTCATGGTATGAGTCCCAATTGTACACACGCGGCATTGAAGAAAAGAGTCCAGTTTAAGGTGAATTTAGTCAATTAAGAGAGATGACAGATAGATATAAAAAACAATAAAATTATTTGAAGAATCACTCTAGCGATAATTAGCATATCTTATACTCATTTATATATTATCAATGTGATAATTTTAGCAAATAAGGACAAATATATGAACTCACACACCTTTTTAGTTATTGAACTAAGAATATCCTGAAACATAAAACTCATCAATGTAGTTGTATTCCAAATTCCAAATAAAGAAACCTAGTGATAAAATCAAAGATATGAACTTAATAACAAAAAAAAGCTGATACAATTATCAATTTTGTGAACAAGACCACTTATGAAGATTTTTATCTGTCATAAAAACCATAGAATAACGGTCACCATCAACAGGCGTATTATAATGAGAAATGAGTGCTGAACAAAACATAATAATAGAACCAGCAGGGAATGGAACACATGCGCTAAGTTCTGTAAAAACCAACTCACCTCCTTTAAACTTACCCCAACAGATAATAACACATATTCCACATTTAATATCTCCTAAATCCTGATGAATCTTAGTCTGCACTAGCTTATTAATAGCTACTGCAGCAAAGAGGCCGGCAAACTTGTGACATCCAGCAGGTACCTTTATCTTACTATAAATGTCCCATATATCGGGATAATTATTTCTGATAAGATCCTCAACCAATTGAAACAGATTGCGATTTGCCTTCTGAAATCTTTTAGCTGCAATATGGTGTTGGTTGTCAAGACGCTTGGAATCTTTTCCTGAGTGTGGTCTACAATAATGAGCTGTCATATAAGGTTGAAGAAATCGTCTTGATTTAAACCAGCAGCCAAGAATACAGACCTGATAATCGCCTCTTCTATGGGTGTAATTGTAGTTTGAAAAAGTAATATTGGTATCATACTCTTGAAAGGAGGTAGAAAGAGTTGTGAGAAGATCTGAAGGAATACTTGTTTGAGGAAAGAGGTGAACAAGTAGTTTCTTTTTAGGATCACAGATGATTAGACCATTCTCTACCTGCTTTAGGGTAAAGCAGTAATACCAGTCTTGAATTTGTTGAGGTAGGCGTTGGAAATTGCTTGGTTGCTGTCGTCCACGAGACCTTTGACGCAAAGCATGAATATTGACATACTCAGCAACCTCAACATATTGAGTTTGATCCAAAGTCTCTACTACCTTCTGCTTCTTGTTGTTTTCCTGTTCTCTTTTCTTTGCTGGAGACTTCCTCTTCTTCTTCCCTTTGCCTTTCTTGATTTCAGGTTGAGGAATAGCACCAACATCACTATCTTCCATATCAGAGAATTCAATCTCTTCACCATCACTATTAACTGGGGATCTTGCACTATCCCAATGCCAGGGAGGTTCACAAGAAAAGTGTGCAGGACGAGGAGGAGGTTGAGGTAAAACTAAACGATCATGTAGCTGATTATTAGTGGTCGAGGTAGTAGAGGAAGCTGGATATCTGATTATTGGTAGAGACTCCGGGTAATCGAGATCGTGAGTAATGGGAAGCTGAACCACTTCGGTATCAGAAAGTCCTGAGTCCTCACTATCTGCCGAAACAGGTTGCATTAACTCAGAAATATCATGATTTCCAGGATTGAGCTTGAAATGATGTGAAATAGTTGATGAAGTCATTGCTATATCTTGTTAGTATAATAATAGCTAAAAGAAATAAGTTAAATATTATCTTACCATTGACTTTGAATAAAATAATACTACAGTAGAATCTAGCTTAAGTCTAATAAAAGCTTGGCAAGAGTCCAGAGAAATCTCAGCCAAGTACAGTAGCTAATCGATACTAAACATGTAAAATTAAATTCAATTCTAACTTTAATAGTAGTTCAAGAGGGGTAGTTATGTATATATACTTATAATGAGAAAAACCCGGCAGGATCTCGGCGCAGACTCGGTCAATATCGGGAAATATCTCGGCGAAGGTCCGGAGAGCTCTCAGCAACAGTGCAACCACTACTTGATACAAAACATGTTAGACCAGCTAAAGTTAACTTGTTTAGAGTATTTATTTAAATATAGAATATTCTCTTACAATGAAAAAGACCCGGCAGGATCTCGGCGCAGGTGGGATCAAGACTTGGCGAAAATCTGAAAATATCTTGGCAAAAGTCAGGAGAGGTCTTGGCTAAAGTGCCACTACTACTTAATATAAACATGTTAGAACAGCTAAGGTTAAATTATTGACATCAGCAAAAACACCTTTTGCACCAGAGGTATCGTGCCCAGGTCCGGACGAACCCAGCCCACTCTTGGCCTCCCATCCTTCCGCATCTCCTGAGCCCTCTTTGCCTTTCATCTCTTGCGTCTGGTGCACCCGGACACCCCACTTTCCCTCCAAAGCGTCCGACGCGCTCCTTCCGACCCCACACCCTCCCAGTGCCTTCCTGTTGTATCCACCCCCTTATCTTCTCATCTACAGGCCTCCCGCCTACTCTTACCAACTGGGCGCATCCGGCAGCCGACCCAGATCCCTTCTCACCTCCAGCGACCTAGATCTGTCCGGTCCCATCCGCTCATATCCTACCTTGCGCTTTTCTTAGCCCGTGCCCTACTGTCACTTCCATAATTCCCTTACTGTTCACAAGACGCCTGGCGCGGCCGCCATGGAGACCCCCTACTTTGGGTGGCTTCGCCACAGGAGAGAATACAGTGGTATTATTAATCATCCGCAGAACTCACGCGGCCGAGTTGAATCCGAACACTTTCTAAGGGAATCTTTCCCTTAAGTAGCCGGCTTCAACTCGGCCGGCTACTCAATTTAACCTATGTAAAATATTTTCTTAAACGCGCGCAGATCGTATATTACTCCCACGACTGAGTTGAAGCCGGACACTCAATATGGGAACCGCTATCATAAGTGTACGGCTTCAACTTGGCCACATATTCATGCAAAACAATTCAACCTATTTACAATATTGCCTTAAACGCCTGCGGATAGTGTAGTACTCCGGGCGGCCAAGTTGAAGCCGGACACTGAATATGGGCACTCCCATCTTAAGTGTACGGCTTCAACTTGGCCACATATTCAGGCAAAACAATTCAACCTATTTAAAATATTCCCTTAAACGCCAGCGGATTGTGAAGTACTCCCGCGGCCGAGTTGAAGCCTGACACTCAATATGGGAACTGCCACCTTAAGTGCCCAGCCTTAACTCGTATAAATACTGTACATAATGGGATAGAATAATTTAATATATTTCATTAAACGTCCACAGATCAATCCTGTGATTCACTATCCATTGCGTCTCCACGCTAGGAATTACCTGCGCCTGTCTGATCACTGCCCCAATCCTCACTATTCGCAGGTCTCGACCATTGACCCCCCTGCCGACTCAAATATGTCCGTTGGCAATGTGAAATTTGCCACTATTGACCGGATCGAGTAAGCAAACCAATGCCAACCGATGGACAGCTCCCGCCTGACTGAGCATATCTCTTATTTTGAAAAGTGCTCGCAACCGAGCCACCACCAGTCCTCGTAAATCTGCATAGTTCGCTTCCCCACCAGTCTGGACCCATACCCAATCCTTTCTGGGGCCACCGTTACGGAATGCCTTTGTTCCAGTGCAGCTGGCCCGGTGGAGCTGGAACCTGTCAGTTTCCTGAAAGTCGACCACTGGAATTTCAAGCCGAGCAAATCCTTCTACAGGAAGTAACCCCAGTTCAGTGGGGTCAGCTGGCAACCGCCGGTCATCGGCAGCAGTCTGCCGAGTAAAATGTAGTATCTCCTGCATCATGTCGGAATAATGGATATTGAGGGTTGCGCATAGTTCGCTCAGCGTGCTGGTGTTCTTGATACGGCCTTTAAGAACCCAGCGTGGCGTACTGTGACTTGAAACAGCCAGCATTTCCATCCCACTATCTTCAGCCACGATCACATCTTTAACTTTCGAAAGTGATTCTATAGTCTGCAACCTCATTCCTAGGGCATGTTGGCGGCCATATTATGACAAGATCTGCCAGGTGGCGTCATTCTTGTTTGACCTGCGGTATCCTTCTTTAATCCGATCCTTATGTGCTAGTTCACCGATCTCGGTGGAATAAATCGATATGGATCCAAAAAGCCGTACGTGGGAGGCAAACTGAGTCAGGTAGTGCATCTTGATGAAGTTGAAGTGCTTCTCACGCCGTATCAAATCCGCCCGGTGATTGGACCTTTCAACTCTCTCTTGATCAGCCTGTCCACGGCGATTAGCGACAGTTCTATGGGGAACTTCTTTAGCATGCTAATCCGCCATCAGTTCCCTTAGCTCCTGATCCTGGCGATCTGGTCGGGTGTGAGTAGCCTTCGAGGTACGGAACTCGAGAAAAATATCCTTTGTCCGGTGAAATGTCTGCGGGTAGCTTTCGATGTAGCAAAGTGTATCTGGTGTATGACTCCGATATTGAGCCATGAGAGAGAAATCAACCAGCGCACTAATACACTTCAAAGGGCTGTTGAAATCATGATACTGAGAATTGTCCGGATTTCGCAATGCGGACGCCAATAGGGCTCAAATACAGGGGCCGAGATTGCGCATCTCCTTTCACTGGCATTATGTGATTTCGTGATAGGCCTTTTTCGGTACGCTGAATCCGGGGTAAGGAGGAATTTCTTTCCACGCATCGTCGAACGCCTGTTGTCGTTTATGCTTTTTCAGGAATTCTTCCACCCATTCCATCATATGTTTGAATAAGCCAAGGTAGATGTTGTGCAAGAGGTCCGGCTTGTATAGGTCTGCAGGGCTTACTCAATTCAGTCTAATGAATACATTGTTTTCTACTTTGACGCCCAACCGCTGAAGGTATTCTGCAATGCTGGCTACTTCTGCCGGCTCATGTTTCAAGGCTTTCTCCCTATATCGCATGTTGTCGCGGGCCTCCTATATCTGCCCCGGATCCCCACCGAGCCCCTCGCACGGAACCTCACCCTTTGGGCATGACTTGCTGCCTATTCCTTGCAAGGCTGCATGCTCAGCATGATCCGCGATCTATGCCGACAAAATGGGAAATCAAAGGCGTGTTTTGCCGTCTGCACAATCCATTAAGGTTCCTTCTTGGACAACCGGCTGTAATGGTGCTTGGACAAGATCGAAGACAGCCCACAGGGTATCCACATTTGTCTGCCGCTGGGCTTTGTTGGCACGGGCTGATTCGCCAGTGAACTTTGGGGGTACTGCAAGCAATGCCAGAAGCATGATTGGGATCTTGGCAGGGCTGTTTCTTGTCCGCGAAAGGATATTGCCAATCGTCAAGTATACTGGCCAGGCTTTCTTATCTCCTGAGATATTGGTAAGGTGCGTCTGGTCAGACGATCCGATAATGGGAACCACTGTTGACCAGGCAGGCAAAGTTTTCTACCAAGGAACGGAATGAGCTATTAGCACTGGAAACACCTCTCCCAAGACCTGTCAGGACCTATCTCATACCGGTATATCCCACCACCAGTCCGCCCTATACATCTCTGAATATAATCGCTCCCCACTCGAATCATATTCTCGAATAGGTGCGTACACTATATGCGACCTATACATGACCTGGCGGATCAGGTAGCGGACACAGTTAATAATGATTCAATAATAGAAAGTTGTTGCATGTCAACGATCATCAAGACTCGCTTCCGCACACACTAAGTATTCACAAAATGGGTCCTGTACGTCGAGGTGTTGTCGCAAGGTATAGGCGGACCGGAATAATCTGCTATCCGTACCGCTCAAACCTTGGAGAAAGTACCCGTCGATCTGCGACTTGGCTACCTTGCTCGGGACAAACCAGCTCGCCAAATTAAAGTCGTCTTCAGATGAGAAAGGGCTCCAAGGGTGATCGGTCATAGCCTTGTTGAGCTCTGTATAGCCAGCAACTTCACCAAGATGTCTCCCGGTAGCAGGAGTAGTTTCTTGACAAGAAGGGCGCGCGCGCACCAGTGTGTGGGAGATATCTTCTGTGTCTGAATCATTGTACATATCATCTATCTCACCACATGCTGTATGGATATTGGTGATCTCGAGCCCAGGATCAGATTTGTAGTCTGAGTCAGTCTTGTTTTCAAGTTCATCACAAACAAAAGTAGGTTGTGCCGTGGAGGAGGCCGCGTCCGCACTCGTAGTGAGGGATAGCACGATATCAAAATGCATTGTGTGAAGGTGTTTTTTGTATGCAGGGGCTTGTTCATAACGTCGCCTGCAATAAGGACACTTTGTTGTCTTGAAGGTCATTGTATGTGATGTTTGTTTGCTTCTCTTTCAAGTAGTCTGGCGGATGCGTGAGCTGATGGGCAGACGGACTGCAGCGGACTTAGTATCTTTCAAAGTGAAAGGTAGGTTTCTTTCAAGGGGTAAATCTGGAAACTTCATGTTTGTTTAGTTGGATAACGAACAGGTCCGGACATTCCAGCTGCCAACCGGTATTCACGGTTTAACTTGTGAAACCTATTCTTTGTTAAGAGGATACTAAACCTATTTGTGGGCAGACTAAAGAGGTTGGGAAGCGTCTTGGCTTGCGGGTGGCTGCTCGCAGGTGGCTCCGTTGTGGCTTAAAACCTTATCTGAAGCCTATCTAGGGTATGTCTTTGTGCCTGGATTACATGACTTTTCAAGATATCAATATTCAAGTTTGAACAGGGTACAATCCTACGAACCCCACTAAATCCGTCCTCGTGTGGCCTATATAAGCTCTCTCTTTCCCTCCCCTCCATCTTCTCTCCACAACCCTTACCCCAATCACAATCACATCTTCGATCCGCCAGCCCATCCTAACAGGACCCACGGAGCTCAGCATAAACCTCTCACTCTTCCCCAGCACCACTAGTGTATGCTCAGCTCATTTCAGATTTACCTATCTGCATTTCCCTAGCTAATAACCTTCTCTCGCAGCCGTTTACCATCAGCAGAACTCCCTTTACCATCCGCTAGGCCCGCTCTATTTCGATTTTCGGCTCTTGCACAATCATTTATTCTCAAACGTACCAGCATCTGCTAGCGGTCATCTTTCATCCACTCAGGGACCTTTTTTATTTAAAAAATGCCTCTTTCCGATCCACCTACCACCCCCCGCCCAGAGCAGTATTACAATGGCAGCCTTGAATGTTGGTCTCACGTTTGAAAATTCTGGAGCCTTTAAAACCGCCGGCGATATTAACTGGTGTAAGCACATTTGCGGCTTCCCCCACCCACGAACCTATGGTTAGGAGTATAAAGCCTGGCTAAATCCTATGAAACGTAAGATGGAGCAAGACAGGATCCCGGGGTGGAAGCAGAGTACAGCCGCCCAATGGGCAGCCATCCAGGCATATGGTATTACCCTCCAGCCTGTTAGCCGGAGGTCGGCACTCTGGCAGGCTAATAACCTCCGTGGTGAACGTTTTACCGAATGCCTTGACTTTTTGCTAACGGACATAGCAAAAAAAGATCAGTGTATCTTAACAGACATGTTGAAAGTGCAGCCTGCTACCGCGATTGGGGTGGCGGACCCTGCCCCCGCCAGAAATGATCTTAAGTTAGCCCCAAGCGTCCACATTAATGTACCATATATGCTAATATGGCTCCTGCTGGTCTCTCTGGTCCACGCTCTGTCCGTCTCTGGGTGGAGTGGCCATCCAAAGTCTGCCCAAGCAGCCCACTTCCTGCCGGGATAGATAACATCCAGTGGTAAACCCACGAACATATTTACTGAATGGAGCTAACTGAGCCCACCCTTGCGAACCTGCTTGCGAGCATAGACAGAATCATTTCATGTGGATTCGGATATCGTATCCTCGTTTGTGCGACAGGACCGGGTCCACGTTTGCTGAGAGACAATCCTGAGGAGCCCTTGCCGCTTGCTGAAATGATCCGAACCATAAATAGCCGGCATGTCCGCATATGGTGGTCCTTGAATCCCCCAAGCGAACCAATGGATCTGCTCTTCTGTGCCCATCGCAGCACGAATACGGAAGATAGCACCCGGGCTCCTGGTGACCTCCGGTTTGACCCACGCGATAACTGGGGCACCCATTCAGCTAAGGAGTGGCCCAGTTGCGAAGAGGAGCCGAACTGTGACGGCCACCAGCCAGAGTCGTCCGCTGTGGCCACAAAGCGAACCAGCTGATAGAGGACCACCAGGAGGGGTAATACCACAAAAAAGACTGGGCGAACACACTGCATCAATTGGGCGGACGTTGGCGAATCAGAGCCAGAGTCTGATGTTTCTGCTGATCGGGGCCTCAATTTGGCAAATGGGGCGATCGCAGCCCCGGATTCTGGCCCTACATCCTCTCCTGGTAAGCAAGCTTCTGTCCCTTGTGGTAACTTGGGCACTCGTGTTTTGAGTTCTAGTAGACAAAGAGGACAGGCGACTGACCTAAAGAAAGCACCTCGGACGCCAGCACATAACAGTGGTAAAAGCAACCTGGTGGTCATTCAAGAGGCTAATGAGCCATGCAGTTCCGATGAAAGTCCTGAATCCTAGCGGAAGATGGCCCACCAGGTGGGGGCAATGGATACCGGCATTGAGGTTGAACCGGACACACTCAATGGGGAGCTTAATCTGAGTCTGCTACCTGCTGACAAGCCTGGTCCGCCAAACAGTCCTCTGCCATTGACTCCCAATCCGGGCCATGCGGATCCCCCTCTGAGCATGCAGAGGCCAGAAGGTCCACCGAGCATCTTTTGATGCTGGCCTCAGGAGGCGAGCAGCCTGTCAACACAATGCCAACCCAAGTTGGTACGCCCGGCAGACACCATTTCCCCTCCGATCAGGCTACAAGCGATGTCTTTGCGGATATTCCGGCAGCTGGAGAAGCCGGACAACAATTAAGCCCGGCCGCTAATTACCCAACAGACCCAAGTGCATACTCTACACCTAGTAAGTTCCGGTTACAACTACCAGGTTTTTCATCCATTCTGTTGGCAAGCTCTACCGTAGTACCGCGGGCAGAAATAGGCGTTGGGAGCCCGCTCAAGTTCATTTCTGTCCTGGCTCACTAGCTCTACCAATAAAGCTCTCCTACCCTAACCAATGTGGCTAATATCTAGCTAGCAGAGGGTGCAGGTCTATTTCAAGCAATTTAGAGATTCTAGGCCGCAATGGACCCTTCAACCTTTCTTTTTGGTCTTCTATTTTTGGTGTCTTCATTTTTGTTTCAAGAGTTTGTGTTTTTCTCGCTATTTCCTGACTATTTCTGTTTAGATTAGCCCGCCAAGTCTGGGCTCACCTCCCCCGTACACTTAATTTAGACCTGTGACTATCTCCGGCGAACATTTCCTTGGGTGTTTTTCATTTGGAGTTCAGCCTTTAGAGTTTTACGAGCTATCCTTGCTTTTTTTCCCGCACATTCCTTGTTTGGATTAGCCCGCTACAGTTGCCCAAACCCAGTGTAGTCTACGGACACTGGCTATTTTCGTTTACGGGGTCTGCTCCCAGCACCTGCTCTTGGAATCTTCGCAGATCATTCTTGTTCTTTTCCAGCACTTTTTCGTCTGGAATATGTTCTCTCTTCAGGCTTTAGAGATTTGCTCTTTGGATTTGTGTGGATCATTCTCATTCTATTCTAGCTCATTTTTCATTCGGGGTTGCCCCTTTCATCGCGGTTTCTATCCTAGCTTTACACCTTATATCCCATCTGTTGAGCCTTAGTGGCAGCTTTTACTTTCTGAGATTAGCGTCCGGGCTCCGACCCCTAGCTTTACCCACATTTGTTACCATCTGCTTGGCTGACCTACTCAAACTAGATTAGTCCGTAAATACTGATAAACCTTTTTTCCTCAACCTCTAGAATATCAAGTACCAAACACTCGTGTTGCCCCACTGAATTACTGGCGCGGCCCAGTTGCAGCTGGACGCTTCTGGTGCAAATTTCTATATCAGGTATGAAGTTGCAATTTGGAGGTGCAGGTGTCTGCCGACACCAGCAAACATACAAGCGAGTGATGAACTATACACTTTCTTCGTTCTTAAGGAAGCCAGACGGACCATTTCTATCATCCAAGTGCACCCCCCATATCGTGCCCTTAGCTACATACCAATAGAGGCTTCCTGACACTACCCCCTCGCCAATATCATTTACAACAATTCTATTCTATCACTATCCACCTGCATACTATGTCACAACAACGGCGGCGGGTTATGACAGACCAAACGCGTTAATCAAGGCAGGAAAGGCAAAGGCGAAGAGACTTTCTCCACAGACGTTTCCGGAGATCTGGGTCCAGGGATAGATTAACTATAATACCATCACCCAGTGTTGAGTCTGTTACGCCTGGGTCTGATGTAGGTAGAAGGAGGGATGGCGTGCTGGAGCTGGCTTCTTCACGACTCGCGGTACCAGAGCCTGTCCTTAACCACCGGCAGCAGGTCTTGGAGTCAGCGAATGACAGTCTGCACTCTAATGATGGGCAATATGAGGGCAATGATTGGCAGAGTGAGGAGAGCGAGGTGAGCGAGGAGGAGAATGAGTTAAGCCAGCATGGGGACAATACGGATCATCACTTGCCCTGGGGAGCGCAGAGACCAATTGGGCGTGAGTTCCTTAGCTCGCAGCACTCGATACTGACAATCAGTTCTGGGAATACCCAGAGTTCCAGCAGGAGGATTAGTTACCCCGGACGGAGAACGCCTGCCCCAGTACGCATTTGCCAAAATGGTTATACATCTGCAATTCCCTCTCGTTCGCCCACAGTCTTAAATCCACTTGCGATGCCGCCGATAACGCAAAGTCACCCAGATCCAACAATGCTGGAATTGGATAGCGGAGGAGGACGGCAGGCCAGCAGCAGGCGAAATATGGCCAAAGGGCTTGAGCATAGCATTCGGGCCAGAGCCCGTGATCTGATGTGGGATTGGAAGACCTTTGTCAATCCGTTTCCAGACCGAATTACCCTTACTAAAGAAGTCCGCACATGTTGGAGCAATGCCTGGACCCAATTAGGCTCTCCCGACTTTGCTGATGCTACTCCGGCCTCAAATGACCAGGTAAGTTACCCTTCATTGATAACTGGCATCCCATCCCACCCTAAATGGAGTGGGCACTGATCACTGAGTTGCCGATGCGGGCCAAGCACAGAGGATGCCGATCGCAGTATCTGCATACAGTCAAGAAGGCTATAACAGAACTCTATAAGCTAAATAGTGAGGATCCTAGAGCCTGCGCATGAAGAGTGGAATACCTACTGGAGGAGGATAGATTCATTTAGTGTTCGTTGCCGGGCCTCCAGGGCTCGGAAAAACCCGGGCCCCCAGCCCAATTACCCGCCCCACCCCGCTGAATGGCCTGGGACGCGCCGTATTCTTTTAGGGTTCCCTGCTCCTGCCCCCGGCCCCGCCCATTCCCCCAACAGGTTCCCGTTAAAACAGGTGGGGAGAAACGGGGCCCCATCCAGAGAATGAGCGGGGACTCGCCCCGGACGGGGGAGGGGCGGGGATCCCCCTCAAAATAACACCCCCAGCCCGTTGTAAGGGCGGGGCCTGGCGAGTGAAAACCCGCCCTGCCCCGCCTCGTAACGAACTCGAGGTTCATTTGCCCGTCAGGCAGCTATGGGTATCTTTTTCACATTTGTCAGGATCGTTTCTAATCGCAGTGAGACTAAATCAATCTGATTCAGTGCACAGCCAATCTCTCTTAGATTTGTAGCATCGCAGATTCCGGGCGCGATATGTGCTCAATATTATGCCAGACCGAAAAGAAAAGGCCTAACAGATGAGGGTTTACTAGATAAGATCGATGGCCTGTTTATCTGTCTTACAGCAGCCATATTATGTTATTCACGGAGATATTAGCGGACTGGCATCTTCATTGATAATGTGGCTTTCACGCGGGCCAGTTCCACGGGTAAGATAAACTATGCGTACTGGGAGGTTTCAAAAGTGTCCGGATCCTCAGACTGCCCCGCCATCCGGATACCTTTGCAAACCGCCTGTACGCGAATTGTGTGAAAGGTCAGCTAATGGATACATAGCCCTGCTTGAACGTCAGACATGATCGTGGGGCAAAGAGGAAGAGTTTGGCAGAGTTGAATAATTCAACAGATAAGGACGACATTGGAGGCTATAATCGCGAAAGAGCCGGGAAAGCGGGTCGCCAGGACAGTGCGATATGACAATGATAAGGATGCATTGAGGCGGAAGTTTGGCAGTGATAAGAACCTGGATGAATCAGAAACGGCTGGCAGCCGCCCGGATTCAGGAAGACACAGTCAGCGCAAGCCGCCGTCAGAACATGGGGCGAATCCGTGAGCACTGGTTGGTGCAGCGCAGTTTCGAGAATCTAGGAACACGGAATCGCAGCTTGAAGAAACCGATCGAACCGATAGGAAGAATGGGTTTATGACCTCTCGCTGATTGTGTATATATATTTAATAAAATCAAGTTGGATTACCCATGCTAAAAGGGTCAGGAATGATCAAACAATAGTAGTCTACGGGCCAGGCCGGTGTGCAGAAAAGGAATGAGAACCAACTGGGTGGATAGTTATAACCAGTGAAAGCATGAGTAAGTCATCTAGCGGGAAATTGTAGGTTCGGTAGGCATGGGAATGTGTCGGGGGATGGTTATAAACTGGGCAGGCTTGGTTAAGTAGTCTAGCGGGCAGTTGTGGGTGAAGAGGCACGGGAATGTGTCTGGAGGACTGTTAGAAGCCAGGAAAGATGGTGGAAGCCCGCGAGCAGACAGCAAGAGTACGGGGGTAGAAGGCAAGAGGAACGGGGCGAACAAGATAGGATGTGGAGAGCTGAGGAAAGAGCCTTGCGAAAGGGCAAGGGGGTGGGAGACGTCCGCTGGATATGGGAGAATACAGGGTGGGATCAGAGGGTGGTGGAGCAAGGGCGCAGGGCGTTGGGAGGAAATAGTGTGAAAAAATGAAGACTGGAAAACGTCCGCCGGATATGCGAGAAGACGGAGGGAATCCGGCAGTAAGGGAGAAACAGAGGTGATGTTGGACGGGTTCCGGGCGAGAAACAGATTCCGAGAGAGGCTAGTGACGAAGTTAAAGGAGTGAGGGTATCATGGGAGGAAGGCTGGCGGGCGGGCATGTCGGAGGGGGGGCTGGGATGTGAGAGGTTGCGGTTGAACGGCGTCCGCTGAACGGCAGCATCGGAACGTGGACTTTAGGTATGAAGGGGGGAAGCGGGTTGGCGTTGGAGGGAGGTTTTCTCGGGGGGGGGGCCTAAGGTGTCTGGATATAAAAGGGCCGCGTCCAATGTATCCAGACGCTGCCTGTGGCGTCCGGATGCATTGGAGGCGGCCCTTTCACTTCCAGACGGAATAAACCTGGGCGGACGCACTCAGAACTCGAGTTTACATTATAAGCCCCTGGAACGTCGAGCGCACAGAGTGAGTGGGGAGAGATGGGGCGCAAGATGATTTTTTTGCTGATGGAGAGTATTTTTATTAAGATAGTATATGCTCTTACAATAAAAAAAACCCGGCAGGATCTCAGCACAGGTCTGGCAAAGACTCGGCGAAAGTCTGGACATATCTCGGCAAAGGTCCGGAGCGCCCTTGGCAAAAGTGAAGCCACTACTCACTACTAAATATGTTAGTATTGTTGAGGCTCGATTATTGAGAGTATTTTTTATCAAGAAACCAATTCTCTTACAATAAAAAAACCCCAACAGGATCTTGGGGCAAGTTTAATAAAGACTCAGCAAAAGTCTGGAAATATCTCGGCAAAGGCCCGGTGAGATCTTGGCAAAACTACAGCCACTACCTAATACAAAATATATTAGAACAGTTAAGAGCATTAAGAGTATTTCTTCAAAGATAGTATATGCTCTTACAATAAAAAAAAAACCTGGGCAGGTGCTTGGCGCAGGTCCGATAAGGGCTGAGCAAAGTTCCCGACAGGTCTCAGGAAAAATTCCAGAAAAATATCAGTTGGGATTCTGCATGAGCTTAGCTAACAATAGCTATTTATTAGATATTTTACTCTCTTTCTTAAAGGGTAGTATAAATTCTTACTTTAAAGATGCAGTCTGAAAAAATCTTCAGAACCGCTGAGCACTATTGTGGTAAAGGCACTGTTGCAGCCAGATACTAAATGATTAGTTAAATTCTTAATACTATTGTTATTTTTCTTACCTGCACCCTCAGCAATAAACAAGGGCTTTGTATAGGGCTTAACCCTAACTTTTTCCAACGCGTTGCTTCTCGTTACCCCGCTTAGGTCAACTACGCCTTTGAGAGGTAACTGGGGAACTCGGAATCTGAACTTGAATAAAAATAGGGGTAGGAGTGATAAAAAAATAAAGAGACCTCAGCTTGATAAGGTTCACGTTATGCAATCTCTTATTTTTGCCTCTTAGTAGTCTCTTTATTTGCGCGTAGTATTCTGCTTGGTTGGTTGAGTGTGGTAACGAAGCGATGATAGAAAAACCAACTATGAGTAAAAACATCAGAGGGTAATGCTCTCCTGCTTACATAATCAGATCCTGAGCTTTGGCCCCAACTCTCTTAAGACCTTTTTTTTGCACTCTATGTCTACATGACCCGCCGTACGGGCTAGCCCAACGAAGGCCCGACCCATTGCAAGGCTTGGATACAACGGTTCAATTCCGTTCCCCCATACAAAATACCCTTTTCCTTCCCTTTCAGAACGGAGAGAATGCAGTTTTCACAGCAGAAATGATGGCCCAGCGGAACGGTCCCATTTTTGCCAAACAGGCTGTGAGTTGCATGTGGTCCCACTATTGATGTTTTTACAGCAATATATCGCCGTCACACCCATATATCTCCACCACAATCACACCCATTCTCTAAGCTCGAAGCTACATGCAGACCGTGTCTGTACCCTTACCCTAATGCCAGCAGGTCCGTGACTAGGTATAAACAACTGAAGTCCCACTTTTGCCGCCAGTGCGGTATAAAAGACCACAGAAAACTATATAAGTAGCAGCATCCCACGCTCTTCGCTGAGAGGCAGCACCCGAAAACTGTTGAAATTCACGAAGATTCCATACCTGCACCATCGTCGGAACACTGATGGAACATGGCTGAGAAGAATTGGGTTTGATTGTTGTTGCACGATTGACTAGTATGGTATCAGATGGCTTATGGTATGTTTGGTTGAGACGTTAGTTAAAAAGGGAAAGGCTTGGGATGTTTTAGGGATTGGCACTAGAGAAGACTAGAGGTGAGGGATTAAGGTTTACCAGGAGTTGGAACGTTTAAGTGTCACACTATGATAGTTAGGAAACAGACGGTGGTGTCAGG
>Ga0307513_10004651_pt1 | contig 18268 bp, 18 predicted proteins | sample 15_EM_MG_FD_202174 | JGI IMG/M metagenome (GOLD analysis project Ga0307513, IMG submission 202174) | Populus trichocarpa ectomycorrhiza microbial communities from riparian zone in the Pacific Northwest, United States - 15_EM | ecosystem: Host-associated > Plants > Roots > Unclassified | place... | reverse complement strand
TGCGGGGTAAGGGGGAGAACCGAACTTCATGAGCGGGTGTCAACGACGAACAGGAACGAGAACCCCAAGGAGGGGAGGCATGCGTGCCTCAGGAGAGGAGGGTAGATGGCTTAACGTCAACCCCTAGACAGTAGCCATGATGGGGGAAGAGAGGTGGGTGGGGGATAGTGACAATGATTTCCCGTTGTGTTGAGATTTCAATCGCCGGAGGTGGAGGTGAGATGGTTTGTGGTCTAACTCTTGGTCATTTTTTTTTTTTTTTTTGTAATCATGTGTGATTTGTTTTAAGGTACAAACAGCCTCATGCAGCGCTAGCTATGGAGAGAAAAAAACCTATAAATCAAACGTCTTCCCTCCCGCTTCACCTCGTCATAGGAAAAATCAAACCCCCCGAGACCATAGAAGAAACCTCCCCCGCCTAGCACCTAAGACTCGCACCTCAGACACATAGGGAAACAACTCATAGAAACGTACAGGAGAGAGACCCAAACCCTTCAGCAGGCCCCCAGGTAACACTAAGAAAAGAATCAAAGAAACGCCTAGATACAACTACTATTGCCAATATGCCTAACCAAAAGGCCCTGCGGCTAATCGCCGTAAGGGGCAGGCCGGTTCACGGTCGGGACTGACCGGAGGGTGGCGACGCGTCGGCGTTTAGGAGAGACCAAGGAGGCAGTGCAATACCATGATCAACCGTAACCTAAGCGAGGTTTGCGACCGTAGAGTAAATCGCAGGAGGGAGAGAGGTAGGTAGGCGAGCGGAGCCACCGGGCAGAAGGGATGCCAGCCAACGAAGAGTAGCAGTAGGGTGCCAGCCGGAGAGTACCAGTAGGGTGCCAGCCGGCGGGGAGCAGTAGGGTGCCAGCCTGGGAGGAGGATTAGCAGTAAGGTGCCAGCTTAGGGGGCAGTACAGTGCCAGCGGACGGAACCGGGAGGGGGTAGAGGAAGGATCGCGAGCGGGCTAGCCACAACCGACTAACAGGCCATAGCAAGGGCTTTTGGGACGACAGCGAAGCCGAGCGGGACCGTGATGTTACTAACCGAAGCTTTCCCCATCAGAGGTACAAGCCCAGCAGAACCGAAGTCTTACTTCGAGCGAGTCTCCGGACGCCGTATCGCCGACACTGAACGAAGCGAGAAGTTTTCCGACTGTGCAAAATGCCAAGTGAGGTGCAAAGCAAGTGCGGGGTAAGGGGGAGAACCGAACTTCGTGAGCGGGTGTCAACGATGAACAGGAACAAGAACCCCAAGGAGGGGAGGCATGCGTGCCTCAGGAGAGGAGGCTAGATGGCTTAACGTCAACCCCTAGGCAGTAGCCATGATGGGGGAAGAGAGGTGGGTGGGGGAAAGTGACGATGATTTCCGTGGTGTTGAGATTTCAATCGCCGGAGGTGGAGGAGAGATGGTTTGTGGGTGGAGGTGAGATGGTTCGTGGTCTAACTCTTGGTCAGAACCAAGTGCCTTATATAGGCCTCTTCCCACAACCCTAACCCTGCTGACTCATGACCTGGTGCTACATAATCCTCTTTGACTCGTAGTGAGTCATAGCGCGAAATCCATCATCTAACTATAAACTAAGTCATGTGCTCAACTGACTCACATGCGTGAAACCCATGACTCATACTCTGCCAGTCAGTCATGTGAGAAAGTCATTACATCCTATGACTTCACAATCGTGAGTCATGAAACCATTAACCAATCATATTATAATGATGACTCGCAAGTGTGTAGTCATGGGAGAACTATGAGCCAAGCGACGTTATAGTTCAAAACATAAACAGGGGATAACTAATAACTGATTCGTCATGTGAAAACAATTTAGCTAAGTCGAAATTTGTGACATTAGCTTCTCTCCCCCTTAGTATCGGTCCCACCATGCTTCAACACACAAACATCAAACATTAACTTAAACTTTTCAAATTCCCAACACAAAGGAAATAACCCTTTTCAATACTTATCCGCCAGCGCTTGTCTGCTGGTGCTCGTCTTGTTCCTTAGGCCAAGCTGACAGGGTCGTTGTTCTCGTCCTTCTTCCCACCTTTGTTTGGGGATCTGTTCGCTTTGGTGGCTGGGGGTAATCGCACCGCGGTCGCAATTTTACTGACATGGTCCAGCAGTCACACAAGAGCGGCCGGTTCAATCATTGCTCGTCGAACTTGGTTCTTGATGTCAACGTTGTCGTCTGCCTCCTGTCAGGCCTCGGTTCCTGCCGTTCTTGCCGACTCTTCGGGTGCCACACATCTTCTCTTGTAGCTCTGGTTCGCCTCCCACAGGTTTCCCATATCTTTTTCCATCCTCTCCATTGGTTCTTGAAGTTCCAAGACGAACTTCCCAATGTTATAGTACTTGTTGCCGAGGCCCTCTGGCTCAACCCAGTTGTCCTTTTTCGCTTGTTGGTGTGGTGGGCTTCGTCGAGGTCGTTTTGGGAAGCAGTTGGCGCCATCCTTTTGGCATAGGTGCAGTCGCACCGGTCGTTGAAGCATAAACTCCAGTGCCTGGCCACACAAGTGGTGGTGGGTGCGTGGGCGGGTGCCTTTAAGGCAGAACACGCCGTGGAGGAGGAGGAATCGGAAGCAGCTTGACTGTACGACATCTTCATAATGTTTCGTTGTTGGTGGTATTGCAAGTGAAGAAAGTATAAAAGGTTAAAGTGCGATTTGTAGGGTGTTCGTTGCTCTTGAGACTGTTATCTTGAGGATGATGTTTGTAATTCTTTGTTCACACTGCTTCCTTTTATGCTTAGTTCTTCTTCTTTCCTTAATCGTTGTGTGCACTCTGAAGGGGGTGTGACTTCTTCTTTATCTTTGCATATGCGTATTGATGTTCTTCCGTCGTATAATGGTTATCAAAAGAGTATCGTTGTAATCCTTGGGGCGCTTTGCATGTCGTATGATGTTCTTGCATCTGATGAGGCTTATCAAAAGAATATGGTGGTAATCCTACCCTCTCTTTGGACGCCGTATCATGTTTGTGCATTGGGTTATTCTTCTCAAAACAATATAGTTGCAATTCTTTGGTGGCTTTGCATGTCGTATGATGCTCGTGCATTAGGTGATTGTTTTCAAAAGAATGACTTCATCATCCTTCGGTCGCTTTGCATGCAGTATGATGTTGGTGCCTTTGGTGATTCTTATCAAAAGAATATGGTCGTAATCCTTCAAGCGCTTTGGATGCCCTATGATGTTTCTGCATCGGGTGATTCGTATCGAAAGAATATCATCGTAATGCTTCAGTGGCTTTGCATGTCGTATAATATTCGTGCATTGGGTGATTCTGCTCAAAAGAATATCTTTCTAACCCATCAGTCGGGAAATCAATTCTTTTCTAGTCTTGCATCAGATCCATCACTACTAGCCGTTTGGCCATGATGGTTCAAACGTTTGATCCTCCTTTCTTCCAGACATCTGTTAAAAGGCTGGGCCCGTTCTCCTGTATCGAAGTGTTGTATTACTTAGATCATTGCGTCAAGATCCTATCTGCTGGTTGGTTGGTTTATTTTTATATTTTTATATCAGATATTAATTGTTAAGGTACAAGAACTTGCATGCAGCGCTAGCTATGGCATAAGCAAAACCATAATCCCAAACACCCGCCCGCTTGACCTCTTCATTGGAATAATCAAACACCTCGAATCCATATGAACAATCCCCCTCGCCGAGGACCTAAGATAATAATACCTCAGACACTTCAGGAAACAGTTGATAGAGACATACAGGAGAGAGACCCAAACTCTTCCGCAGGTTCTCGTAAAAACAAAAGAAAGGATTGGATCGCGAAGTCCCGACAGGGCCCGATGGGCAGGAAATGTGATGGCCGGGATGAGGGAAAACCACTGGACTTGTGGGCTGTCACAAATCCTGACTAAGCAAGGCAGATGTGACATGACTCATAATTATGAGTCATAAGGTATGTTGAGTTTTTAGACTATAACGTAACTTGACTCATAGTTCTCACATGACTACGCATTCGCGAGTCATCGTTATGTTATGATTGGTTGATTGTTTTATGACTCACAATTGTGACGTCACACGATGTAATGACTTTCGCACATGACTCACGTTATCAGTCATGGGTTTCACGCAAGTGACCCATTCGAGCACATGACTTGGTTTACAAGTTATGATTGGTTAACGGAATGTTGCGCAGTGACACATACGAGTCATCTGATGGATTTCGCGGTATGACTCACTATGAGTCATAGAGGTTTATGTTAGGGCGAGGTGATGAGTCACCAGGGTTAGTGTTGTGGGAAGAGGCCTATATAAGGGACTTGGGCTCGCCCTAGGAGATAGGATCTTGACGCAACCATCTAAGTACTTTTTTATACTTAAGATATTGCAATACGATTATTATTTACTCTCCTTAGGAAAAACCCTACTGTAACAGGTTTATTCCTCTCTAATGAAAATACAATAGAACCGGTGATAGACCTGCTAGCGGTGGTGCTCAGGGAGGCTTTAAGGCACCCGTAGGTTGGAGGATCATGGTTGAAGGACCAATTGGACTCAGGGACTCAGGGATTGCGGTTCAACCAACTGTATTCTTACACTGAAGGTCTGTCGAAGTCTGCTGTCTCTGGCTAGCCAGGCGACTTGTTTAAATACAATACCCAAGAGCGATAGCCTTCCTGCAATAATGATCATTACCAGTAGCTGCGGAGATACCGGAATCCTGTAATCCTGCAAGACCAAAGAGAGAAACAAACAAACAGTGCTCAGCCTTCACCAGTGTTACATGACCATTCCATACCCGGAATCCTAAATATAAACTTCCAACAATGCAAACTAAACATAGCAACACGATAGCATAGCCTATCTGACTCAGAGACAGTGGCGGAGCAGAAATCAAACCAAATAAGCCAAATATAAATGAACTAAACATAGGAGATCCTGCACGGCCTGCTCCGGTGTACCGTTACCGGAACATGTACACAAGTTACATTCCCTTATTCTGAAAAATCAACCATCATTCCAAAGTCCTCGCTGTCCTCAGCGCTGTCATCGGTGTGCCATTGGAGGCTGTCGTCATCTGTGGGGAAATAGTCCTGCTCACAGCTGCTAGAATCATATTCCTCATGGTCATAAGGTTCCCAGAAGTTCTCTGGGCAATGGTTTGCGGTACATGGGGTCGAGGAAACTCCCATGGGTTCCCAGGAAGCTTGAATATAGTGGGAGGTGATCTGGGGCGTCGGTTCTGCAGGGTGGTTAGCGTCCCAGTATTCCTGTATGAGTTCAAGGGCGTGGTCGAGGTTCTCAATAGGTTCCCAGGAGGTATCTGCTCGCTCGTAGCCTTTCCAGTGAACCAGGAATTCGTGCCCCTTGTTCTGGTGGCTGTAGTCAAGTATCCGCTCTACTTCCCATTCTTCTGCATTGTCGATTAGGATGGGTGGTGGCTTGTTCATTCTGCGGGACTTGAATCTATAGGGATCGTTCTCTCTGTATTCCTTAAGAGAGGAGAGGTGGAACTAGGGTTTCTGGCGGGCCATTCTGGGCGGGAGGTGTAGCTCGTAGTTGTCTGTGTCAGGTAGATGTTCTAGGACCTTTAAAGGTCCGAACCAGAGTGGTTCTAGCTTCTTGGATCGTCCAGTGGAGGAGGTATAAGGGCGGCCTCTAACAAGAACTCTGCTGCCATTCGTCAATGGTTGTGTTAGCGGTTTGCGGTGTTTGTCTGCCTGGACAGTAGGGCGGAAGGTAGCATGCTTTCTGGCCATGTCCACTTCCATTCTTGTTGCTTCATGGGCGTTCAAGATAGCATCCACAGCTGGTACCTTGCTTCCCGATCTCTGGGCAGCGTTAAATATCTTCCAGGGGCGTCCATAGAGGGCATGGTATGGCGAGATGCCTAGGGATTCATGGGGTGCGCCTTGCATGGCTGCTGCAATAGCTGGGAGGGCGCCGGAGCAGTTGTTCTGGCCATTCGTTTGATCGTGGTATTGGGTCGCCATCCAGACCTGGATACGAAGGGAGTTCATCATTTGTGACCAAAACTTACAGGTAAAGCGAGAGTCCTGGTCAAGGACAATGCTAAGAGGGAGGCCATGGACATCGAAGATGGTACTGTTTAGTTTCCTAAAGATCTTCTGAGAGGTGGCCGCGTACTTGAGTGGGATGAGATGTGTGTAGGAAGTAAAGGGGTCCATTATGACCATGATAGATGTATAGCCATCGGATTTGTTAAAAGTGCCAGCGAAGTCAATGGCTAGGGATTGGTAGCCTTCGTCGGGGTCAGTGAGGGTAAGGGATCGTCCATCGGGTAGAGTGGTGGGTACGTTGTTAATCTGGCACTTATCGCATGACCGAAAATATAGGACAAAGGCCTAGCGCATCTGTGGCCACCACAAGAAGCAAGCCACATAGGAGTAGCATTTGTAGGCTGAGAAATGTCCGAGGCCTTCATGGACAGTCTTGAGGATGAAATCCCCTAGGGATACCCCCTTCTCAAGAGGTCCTACCGGTGTATAAAGGTTTTCGTATCCATGAGTGTTCTGGGCAAGTAGAAGGCCATCGTGGATGGAATAGTGCAATTTGTTATCGGTTTCCTTTACTCTGGTGTAGAGGGCGTCAGTCGTAAGGGCTTCCCTAATTCGCTGGGCGAGGATACCCATAGGGCGGGACTGTAGGGTACATAGGAATTGGTTGGCATTAGTTTCCTCATCGGAGTCATAGCCTGCTTGGCTGTAAAGGGGACTAAAGGCCGGCAAGGCCATGGGCGGTGTGGCTAAGATGGGATCATTCATACGAAAAGGCGGGAGGCTTTCTGAAAGGTATGAGATATCATGGAGCGAGGCCTGGCCTGCCTCAAGGGCTGTAATCGATGTTGAAGTCCTATCCTGCTCTTTTCTCTTTGTCTTCTTACTCTGCTTCCGGACCTTAGGGTTCTTTGGCCAGTAGTCTGCATCTTCTTTTTCATTCCTTTGTGTTTCACACCCATCGTCAGTGCATGACATCCAGCTCATTTCTGAGTGTTGTCGTTCCATTTCACTAGAGATTGGGAGAGTTCTAGTATCACCCCAAGAGTTTCCAATCCATATTCTGCTATCGTTGTTGGCTGCGCTTGATGTTCCTGGCGAGGAAGCAGAGGGCTTACGCTTCTGGGAGCGAGTCACTGCATTGCTGGCAATTTCGTCCATAAGGTATTCCGGGCTGCAGCGACTGATAGAGTCACTGCTGGTAAGGGTGGGAGAGGTTTGGGCTTTGCCTGAGTGGTACATGGTGTCGTCTGAATCAATGCTAAAATCGGTAGAAGAGGTGTAGCTTGTATTGATTTGTAGGGGTTAGGTAGGGTCAGGTAGCTCAAGGCTATCATAATCGATAGTAGGGTCCTTGAGGCTTATATCTAATGGTCCTGGGGTTCCCGCATGGATTGTCGATAGGTAGTCTGCTAGGAAATTCTTCGCTCCTGGCTGGTATTCTATTTTAAAATCAAAGTGCCTGATGTGCGTTAGCCATCTCTGTTGTCGTCCATTGAGATTCTTTTGTGTCATGAGTTTGGTGAGACTCGCGTGGTCTGTAACCACTGTAAATTCCCGGTGCAGCAAATGGGGAGCGAATGCTTCCATAGCCTCAATGATTGTGAGCGTTTCCGGTTGGTGTGTGGGGTAGTTCCTTTGTGATGGCGTCAGCTTCCAGCTCTGGAACGCTGCACGCCTGGCTGCATCTCTGGTTGGTCCTTGGCCTATCCAAGCGCCCGTACTTGTAGGGGATGCATCGGTAAAAAGCCATATAATATCTGGCGTATTATAGTCGATCGGTCTTAGGACTTTGTGCTTAGCTGCAGCTCGCTTGACCTCTTCAAAGGCTGCTTCCTGCAGATCCGTTCACAGCCATTCAGCGTTCCCACTCAGTTCTGTGAGCGGGGCTGTGATGGTGGCGATGTGGGGAATGAACTGCGAGATATAATTAACCATTCCATTGAATCACTGCAGTTTATTCTGGCTCTCTAGCCTTGTCCAGGCCATTATGGTCCAGATTGTCTCTGGTGAAGGGTGGATGCCATCATCATCTATCATATGGCCTAAGATATCGAGCGTTGTGGAAAAGAAAACACTTTTCTTTGGGTTGGCATAACAGCCAGCGTTCTGCTGCTTACTGCAGGCGTTCGTGACATCCTTAAAATGCTCTTCAGAAGTGTCACTGAAGACAAAAATATCGTCAATGTAGACTCATATGTTCTGGCCGAATTGGTCATCGAATAGGTCCTCCTTAGTGCTCACAAAGGTTCCGGGAGCATTCATGTCTCGTTGCATCATGACCTGGCTGGTAATGCCCCCGAAGGGTGTCTTGATAGTGTTGTACTTCACATGATCTCGGTGCACGCTGGTTTGGAAGTAGGCATCACTGAGATCTATCTTGCTGCAGAATCGTCCTCTGGCTACCGCATTTAGTATAGTGTTCTGTTCTGGGATCTGTGTGTGATCGGCCTGAGTGTTATCATTCCTGAAGCGGAGGTCTACCAGGGGTAGGATTCTGCCATCACTTTTGGCTTCCACAAACATGCTGGCTCCTCCGGGTACACTGGTCCTATCAAGGATACCGGCGTCCATCTGCTTATTAATCCATGCCTTATATTTGGGCATCAACTTGAAGGCTTAGGGCGCTTCGAAGGTGGGTGTCTTTAACAGCTTCGTTGAGCCTATGAGGCTTATCCTGTGCATTATCTTCCGTACTAGGGGCAGTTCCACAGGTACCTCTTTGACAAATACCTTGGGGAACATCGCCAGAAAGTCTGGTACTTCCTGTGGCTTCGTCATGGCTGATCTAGACTCTCTAGATTTTCCGTCACAGGTAACTCTGACCTTGTACTTAGAGAAGTAAATGCTGTTCTTTTGGCAATCGATGACCGCTCCTAGCCTTATGAGATCGTCCATACTGATGAGGATATCATACTCTGATACTGGCTTAACTAGCATAGGCACCTTGTCGACTCTGATCTTGCCTAGCTGAATCATAACCTCAACAGAGAAGTTGCTAGTTGATCGCGATCCTTTAACTGCCATCTTGAGTTTGACGGGCTTCTTCCTAGCTGTGTAGGGAATGTTGCGGGTTGTAACGAATGTGTTGGATATCAGTGTACCGCCAATGGTTCCTGTATCTGCGAGGGCCCTGGCGGGCTTGCAATTGATGTTGATCATGAATTCGAGTGCTTGGAATGGTCTGTCCTTGGGCGTTCCTACAGTGGCCTTGTAGGTTCTGATCGAGCCGCTGCCATCTAGCTCCTCTGTGCTTTCTGTATCGGGCTCATATTCGCCTTTGCTGCTGACGGGGCTTTCCTCAGACAGGCGAACATGGTTGGTCTTAACTTCATTCTTTGGGCATTCATTGGCTATGTGTCCGCTTTCGCCACAGTAGAGACAGGCTCCTTCTGCCTTGCAGCGATCCATTTCAGCCTTACTGGGCTTGTTGGACTTGGTATAGGTTGTCTTCTTAGCGGGGGCCTTTCCTTTGCCTGTGTTCCTAGGCGTTGATGTGGTAGAGGGTTTGCGGTAGGTATTCTCTTTCTTTGGTTTATGGGTTTTGCTGCTAGAAGCCTGGCTTCTATCACTTCCTTTGTAGCCGCCAGTTCTGTAGATGGTACTGTCATAGCGTTCTGCTACAGCCACCATCTGGTCCCGGGTATCTTCTGGCCTAGGCTGGGGCTCAACATTGCGGCGTAGTCTAGAGTCCATAGCATCGAGAAATCGTTGCCTCTGTGCATAGTGTGAGATAGATCCTTCTGGGAGGGATCATTTGAGATCCGCTAGCTCTCCAGCTGTCTTCGTTATGCGTGCTGGCTGGCCACCTGCTGTCTGGCGGATATTCTGCCACTTGTGATAGTTGTCATCGGTGTTTGAAGAGGCTTCGAATAGCTGCTGAAGGCGTTGGGTTAACTGCGCTAGAGTTAGATCCTCCACTTCTCTGTCTAGCGTCTGATATGGGTTATTGGCCTTGCCATCTGTGTAGGCGCCATACTAATCTGCCACTCCAGGGGAGTCGTCGTTCAGTCCTGATCTTTGTAGATGCTTTTTGACTGTTCTAAGCCATCGCTTGAGTTTGTCTGGTTTCAGATCTTCTCCTTTACAGCTAAACATGGGGGGTTTGGGGAGCTCAGGAGGTGGTAACCTGGCCCGGCCTGGGTCTGCCATAGAGCCTGTAAGTGGGTCTGGGTCTGGAGATGGTGGGTCTGGTTGTTGAGGGGGCTCTCTGCACTCCTGGATCTTGAGGGTCTTTCTGGTGTGTCTGGGATGAATGTACCGGGTAGTTGGTTCTCGCTATAGTCTCGGCATGGCACTCAAATTGGTGTCTGACATCCGAAGACTCCTACAATGCTGGGTGCTCGCCACCTGCTTGTAGTGGGGCGTTCGGGTGGGTGTTCAGTTTCCGAAGTTTGCTGGCATGCTGCGCTTGCTGCTGCTCTTTCCTCAAGCCGCGGGACTTCACTTTGGATGAGTTCCTCAGCTGTGAGGTCGTGGTCTTCGTCTGAATCTGTATCTAGACCTCCTGGAAGGAGATGACTCGTTCTTGCTGGTGTATCTGCTGAGCCTGCCGTGGGCCCAGGGGTTGGTTCCTGTGTGGTTGGTCCTGGAGTATCGTCTGTAGGTTCTGCTGAAGGATGATTGTCGGCCCTTCCGGACCTGGTAACGCTTCTTCTCCTCCGTTCTGCTATTATGAATGCAGCACCTGAGTCGCGATTTCCTTTCCCTGCCGCTCCTGCTTCTAACAAGTTATCAAGATACTGGGAGGATGATCAATCCTACCAGGCTGTTCCCAATCCTGAGAACAAAGGGTTTTCACCTGCTGTAGGCAAAAAAATGTAACACGTTTATTCCTGTCTAACAAAATACAATAGAACCGGCGATAGCCCTGCTAGTGCTGGTGCTAAGGGAGGCTTCAAGGGACCTGTAGGTAGGAGGAGAATAGTTGAAGGACAAATTGGACTCAGGGACTCAGGGATTGCCGTTCAACCAACTGTATTCTTAGACTGAAGGTCTGGCGAAGTCTGCTGTCTCCTGCTAGCAACGAGACTGGCTTAAATACAATACCCAAGAGCGATAGCCTTCCTGCAATCACGATCATTACCAGTAGCTGCGCACATACCCGAATCCTGTAATCCTGCAAGACCAAAGAGAGAAACAAACAAACAGTGCTCAGCCTTCACCACTGTTACATGACCATTCCATACCCGGAATCCTAAATATAAACCTCCAACAAAGCAAACTAAACATAGCAATACGATAGCATAGCCTATCTGACTCAGAGACAGTTGCGGAGCTGAAATTTAATCAAATAAGCCAAATATAAATCAACGAAACATAGGAGATCTTGCACTGCCCGCTCCTGTGTACCGTTACCGGAACATGTCCACATGTTACAGAGTGCAACTTCACCAGCAGGCCTCTATTAGTGATTGTTACGGGGTGGGGCGGGGCGGGTTTTCAGTGGTCAGACCCTGCCCTTACACAGGGCCGGGGGGTATGTTTCGGGTAATCCCTGCCCTGCCCCCGTCCGTGGCCCACCCGCACGCATTCTGTGGACGGGGCCCCGTTTGTTACCACATATTTTCAACGGGGACCCGTCTTGGGTATGCGTGGGGGGGGGGCCTGAGCGGGGACAGGGGCAGGGAATGCCGAAAAAGACACCCTGCCACAGGCCGTTGAGTGCGGCGGGGCGGGGAAAAGGGCCGGGGGGCGCATTTTCGGGGCCCCGTCGGCCCCGTCACGAACTCTAGCCTCTATTGCCGGCCTTGGCCAAGGAACATGGAATGGCTACTCCTTTCGTAGAGGGGTTGCAACCATGGCTGTTGAGGCCAGCATGTCAGATGGAGGGATCCGAACCCCGGGCCGATGGAACTCTGACGCTTATAAATTATATATTGAATATTGCTTCGCTGAGCGAATCGCCCTATCCAAACGCTTCCAACACAACCCGCGAGGGGACCGCGAGAGGACAGGACCAAGCGACGGCCCATTGCAGCGTGCCTTGTGATTGGAGGAAGAAGTTACCACCGCACGGCAGGCTAGGCTTCATTTCAACTCGGCCACCTGGCTCAAATCGGGATACAGCGGGGGTAACAATCTCCCATGGCAAGAGCAGCGTCATATACACCAAAGCCTCCGCCAGTGGAACGACCCAACTGGGCATCTTCATGGGGACAACAGTTTCCTTTGTCTTTCCTTTTGGCGTTGTTTATCCTGGGTCTATATTGTTTTTCTTATCCTTTCTTCACCAGCTATCTTTAATATATGATTCCCTGTCTTTGGAAAATTGGGTAACTCCGTATTCGGCTGTTTTTTTTTTGGGGGGGGGGGGCCCACGCAGAACGGGAATGCCCGAAGGCAATTGGGATAAAGTAATAATCTGGCCCAAGATCAATTACTGTTCGTGCACTATGACGCACGGCGGCGACACAAAAAAGAAGACAATTATCGTGTGACAATCCATGGATAGGCCAATGAGGTTCATAACTTTCTAAACCCTTCTTGTATGGTCTATTTTTCAGTCGTTAACGCGGCGCTTGTGCCATGAAGGGTTAAGGGAAAAAAGGTTCGGAAGCGTGGAGCCAAGATTGAATCGCCACAACTGGCCAAGGCGCAACCCGCTGGCATATGCGGCCCCAATCATTCAGTAACCGACTTGGCAACCAAGGCAACCTTGCGCGATGACTGGATGCTGGATTTTCTCACGGAATTCTGGTTTGAGCCGCTCCCCTGGTATTCACTACGCAAATTGGTCAATTGGGGTTTATGACGGTTTGATTATGTGGCGGCGATGGCATTGGCTGGTGCGGAACGCTCTTTGTATGATGTCTTCTATTTGTCGATCCCGGCACTCATCCCCTCCTCGTTATCTCGATTTTATGAAGTCTGCTAGCTAAGACAATATGACGGATCCACATATCGGGCGTTTAGTCTATAAATCGACAGCACGGGCCAATGTTTTGAAAGGCACGCGGCTTCCTCTCGGCCTGAAGGCCCTGTTGAGTGCGGGTACGATACTGACGCAAACCCGCCGGAATGACATTATCCTAGCTAGTCAATTTCTACGACGTAATTTCCGACAGTCAAGGTCTTCCCCTCCCTTTCCTCATCACAACCCATCACTGACCCTTAATAGAACCTAGTATCAGAAGCCGATTTCTCCTACGACCTTTTCATCCGCATCTGCCTAGGCGCATACTGGCGCAGCAAACTACAGCTGGCACTGACTGGAGGATAGTAGTTACAACTATGCCGGCGATAATCAGGAGCGATACTCCATCTTGGACGAAGCCCTCTCCATATGAAACGGCCTAGCTTCAATTGGGGATCCAAAATCAGGCAGGAGGCAGAAGATGTCCATCGGGATGCAGAAAGTCATGGCACGGAGGAAGCAAACTACCACTTCCGCCACTCAGCCCTCGCTCCACGACTCCTAGAGTTCCTCCGGAATAGCCCATACTAGATTGTGCCCTGCGCCCACTACAAGGAAATCATCGCAGCGGTGGAAAATTACCTAGAGGATCTATCCATCCGGCGCCCGAGCTCCCTCTTTCACTAGGACACCCCAATGGCCATGGACTCCCTCTCATACAAGATCTATTTCTGGCTCAACGCGCCGTCACGGACACCACATGCCCAGCCTGCCCCCCTCCCCCCGCGATCTCCTTCCGGCCCGCAAACACACGCCATAGGTAAGGACATCCTCGGTTTCTACGCATTATACTCATCCGCCTTCCTCCTCGCCCTCAACCTCCCCCTACCATGCCTCATCCTAACACGCGCACTGTGCCATGAACCTCCGAAAAATGAGCAAAGGAACCGGCGCCGGCGCCGGCCCCTTCTTCGCGATCTCCGGATTTCACCTAGATGCCACGCGCTTCAACCTCCCTCACCAAGGAGGCATCGCGGACGACTGCGACTATGACGCGCTCACCGCAATCACTAGTCACGAGAGGGGTTGTGTAGACTTCCTAGGAAACCTAGCCAACCGCATCCTGGGGCAGAAGTTGAACCTAGAAAGACCCGTCAACCGCAGCCTCGAATTCAAGCTGTGAGAACCCCCCTCCGGAAGGACAAGAGCACAACGGCTTCCGACAAAACACCCCTCCCCAACAGGGGAGAAAATGGAATACCTACATCCGAACGGGGCATTAAAGGGTATTATGAACATAGCTCCTGAAGCGATCCCCCCTTACCATTCCCCCCGGCGGTGACTGATTTATTCTAGACAAACAAGTACCAAGCAGGCCCCACCCGTGGCTATCCCAGGCCGTGCAGGGGGCTTGCCAGTCTACCTCTCCGCCGGAGAGGTGTGTGTCGCTGGAATCCTGCTGTAGCCGTTCATGCCGCGTAAGATGAAGCAGCTACTGGAAGGGTGGGGCATACGCGCGGATAAGCGCAGTTTTGGGCAGGCGGGTGTGACCAGGGATAGGAAGTATGGGGGGGTAGCTGTAAAGAAGGAAGTGGACGGAGTGGCGGATGGGGGGGGAACAAGAGGGGGGTCTTGTTTCTGCTGCCTAATGGGGGGTTCGGTCATTGGATTGTTAGGGAGTAGAGTTGGTGTGAGGCTCCGGTTCGAGTGATCGGTTGTGATGGCATGTGAGGGGTTTGTAACTTTACGCTGGGAGGTCTAAACAGAGTGCGCAGGGACACATGTCATACTTGTATTATAGCATAGCTGCTCACAAAGGCAACTCTCCAGGGGGGAGGAAGAAAAAAAAGATCTTGTATTATCATACCAAACACACTACCGACAAAACTCCTCTCATGCAAAAATCCGCTCAATCTAGAATACAGACAGGGTATTAACGCCACTAGACAAACAAAAATGAAGTGAAGAACTGGATAAAATTCCCAAGCTCCCAACTAGCGGATAATTCTCCTAATTCTGCGCATTTTAAGAGCTGCTTGTTGCCCCCCTCGCTCCATTTCGATCCCCACCGCCACCGCGGCCTCTTCCACCACCCCTTCCGCTCCTTCCGCACCACGGAGGATTTAGATTCGCCGGTAGGGGAATAGTCATACAGTCGTCAGCGGAGGACTTAGGCTTTTTGCAGATCACTTGTGGGGCAACCATAGACTGGAAGATTGGCTGTCCTGCCACCGCCGCCACCGCCTGGAGGGGGTGAGTACGCCTTGAGACGACTGTCTTTTTTCGAGGTCCCGGTAGAGGGCAGTGATTCTAACTGTTCGATCCAATTCCTCCCTGACTGAACCCGCTCCCTCCACCATGGGGCGAGTTAGCCCCCTGGGAGCTGAAGCGGCCACTGCGATAGAGCTGCTCATGTGTTGGAGTTGTGTGGGAGAGGGTGTGTTCCTATCAAGAGTAGCGGTGGTAGGAGGGGGCTTGGATAATTCAATCGCTTTGAATTCCACGATTTTTTGGTGATTGGTAAGGTTTAGTACACCCGAGACCGGAAGCGCCATTCCTCCGAATTGGGAGCACCTGTCACTGAGCCTTGTGCCTGTCATAAAGGTGTGGTCGATGACTACATCTGATGGGGCCTGTCTTGTAGTCCTGGTCGGGAAGACGACACCCCTTCTGGTGGCGATTGGAACTATGCCGGAATCCTGGGTGGAGACAACTCGGTGACCCAGGTTGAACCGCCCATTGTGTAAGCTGCACTTCGCATCGCTAGGATTTAAAGATGCTTTGCGGGGCAAGCCCTGGTACGCCTAGGCTTCGAGTCTTCAAATTTTCGCAATTATTGGTCGGTCGTTGCCTGAATCTCTCTCTGACAGCGTTGCCGTCAAGCTGCCGAGCTTCTAATAGTTCCTTCTCGAGGATTCTGTTCTGGATACTCATGGACTGATCCTGGATTTCGTTAACTTTGGCCCTGCTGTCTGATGGGTCGCGAAATCCAGTGTCTGAATAAAGATCTCATGTTTAGTTTCTCCGAATCTCCTTCAACAACTGGGGGAACTTGGTGATATCCCCTTTGTCAACGCCGACCGCCTTTTGCGGGAACTCCCATTGGCTATCTCCGCTGCGAGTACGACGCGGGATGAACGCATAACCTTGTTGCTTTGAGTAGCCTGTGTACACTGAAAAGGACAAACGGGTACGATCAGAGGTTCCGTCTGAAAGCAAAATACTTTTCTTGAGAAAGTAAATGATCGAATCTCAGGAAATCGTAGAGAGAAAAGAAAAGAAAAGAAAAGACCGGTAGAGACAATCGCCGCACACACTATCGGAATTCACCAGGCATGTAGATAGAATCGATAAGTTCACCAAGGAAAAATCACGATACAGAAGTCCTCAGTCGTTGAGGTTGTTGTTCTCGCTGTTGTCTCTCTCTCTCTCAGTCTGCGTGATAGCTACAAGCCCCAAGAACCCTACCCTAAGCTCCGGCTTCGTGACAACCGCTCCAGCCAAGCCGTCCACCACTACCTGCGCTATAAAACTATAAAAGAACATAGAAAGAAATAAAAACAATTTAGTGCATGAAAAACGCATTATTCGCCCTACAACACCCCCACAAAGTTTGCATATTCTAATAAACAAGGTTAGCTGAGCTTCTGCATTTGGACAAGGAGAAATTAACAACATACTTCGAGAGGCAGGCATAGCCATTGTGTGTAGCCAAGCCGGTGGAATAAGCCCTTGCATCCTAGCAGCCATCATTTTTTTAGTAACCCATAAGTTACCACATTCGTGCAATATCGGAGGCATTGCACTTGATCGGGAATTTTTCCGCACAGAAAGTCCTGTAAGTGTTAGTTATTCATAGAAATATAAAAGATATGAAGTATCAATAATACCGAAAGAAGTATCAGTGAATATTATTGCGGCCAGTGTTCTCAGTCGTCCAGTCCGTCCGTCTTCGGAGTAGGACGGGACGGACTAAGGCTTAGTTCGTCTTTTTTGGGGTGCTAGGACGGACTACGCCCGGGAAGGTTAGGACCGAACGGACTATAGGGGACTGTATTCCAGCACTTGGGCCTCCGGTACTAGCCGAAGTTGAAATATGCACCTCCGAACCAATCATAGAGCATCATGAGACATCATTCGTGCCGTCCCCGGCCGTCCTCAACCGTCCATCCCCCTGCCCTGCACTAACATGTCTCACCCTGTAGGGCCCGCCGTCCTGCCTAAAGACGGCGGTCCTGCCCTTAAAGCGCCCTGGACGGACTACAGCTAGCCGTCCCGTCCCGTCTGGGGCTCTTGGCAGTCCCCCCGCCGGGCCCTCGGACGGCTGAGAACACTGATTGCGGCGGCGTTGTCGTCCTTCCGGGGTAGTACTGATGGGGAGATATGTAGGGAGATTTGCACTCTGTTGGTTGGCATCGGCTCCCCAAGATGACGATGTGGATATGTGGTTGCCATAGTCGTCAAATACCTTCAACGCGAGCGACTTTGCACAATATGAAATGTCCCTTTTTGCGTAGACTCCCTACCGCAGTGAAGAATATTTGAGGAAGGGGAGGTAGGGAGAGGGTTTGGCTAAACGGTCCTTGACCTGTTGGAAATTCAGATAACTTAAGCAGGTTTCGGCCATGGTTGCGCGAGTTCTACCGAAAGCTCGGGATGGGCCCAAAGGTACTCTTGAACAGTATAGTGGATCAACCGGAGCGTGGAAGCCTCCTTATCGACAATAACAAGTCCTTGACAACAGGCTAGTAGTGTCCCTATCGAAGGAACCTTGTCGCTGTTGAGATGTGGCGACCCTATCTCGACTATTAGGTAGTGTTACCAAGCGTCCAGTCCGTCCGTCTTTGGGTCCGGACGGGACGGACGGCAGTACCTGAAAGGGCGCCCGGGACGGACGGGTATCTTGGCGTCCGTCCAGATGACAGCCCGGGACGGACTGGCGGGGACTGCAGGTGTCTTAGGTGGCGCAATTTTCCGGGTAACTCCGGATGACAGCCGGGCCCTGTAGGTGACTGGCGGGCCCTACAGGTAATTGGCGAGGACTGTAGATGACGGGTGAGGACTGCAGGTACGATTCGGGAGTTACCGATACGTCGGGGGCTGTAGGGCCCTACAGTCACCCTCTTAGACGATAGTCTTTGCCAAAGGACGGACGCTCTTGCCCTACAGCTTGATATAGACGCCCGGGACGCCCGGGACTGCAGTCCTGGCGGTGCGTACAGCGCGGACGGGACGCTTGGGAACACTGCTACTAGGGCATGGCATAGTTGATCGGGATTCAAGGGCTGCGCCGAGTGAGAGATCCACATTAAAACCGCCATGCTAACCCTTGCTTTCTCACCACTCTGCCCTTTTATGCGGTCCAGTGTTGCACCGTAAGCACCCCCTAACCCCAACCTGCTAGTCATTGCATCGAGCTTCTGTCCTCAAGTATCTGGCTCATA
>Ga0307513_10004650_pt1 | contig 18271 bp, 14 predicted proteins | sample 15_EM_MG_FD_202174 | JGI IMG/M metagenome (GOLD analysis project Ga0307513, IMG submission 202174) | Populus trichocarpa ectomycorrhiza microbial communities from riparian zone in the Pacific Northwest, United States - 15_EM | ecosystem: Host-associated > Plants > Roots > Unclassified | place... | reverse complement strand
GCACGATTGCACACCATTTATACATATTTAGTAATAAATTCCCACACTCAGTTAGTTAGTCCCTCCTTCAAGGCCTTAAAAAAAATTTCGACGGTATATCTTTTTTTAAGCTCCTGTCACCCCCTTGTCTCCAACGACGGTCGTTCTCATTTTCCATGTTTCCTCGGAACGCAAGCGCTATCTCGTTATTTGGAATTTGGGTTCCTGTAGAGTCTATCACGTATTGGAGCGCTTCCAAATCCATTCGAAAACTCTTCGTCTTTTGGAACTAGGATAATGTATGGAAGGAAACGAAGAAACTTGGACACGGAACTTCTAACCCCTCAGGCCCACGATTAGGACATACATCTCCTCCACCGACAGCCCACAACTATAATTGACATCTTTTCACCAGGCTGTCATCCCACTTGTCTCCTTCCTTGCTTCTTGGCCATGTACTTGCGGCCACGTAGCTGAGATCCCAGTCCTTTGGATATCGCGAGAAAAGTCATTACGACAACACCCAGCCATAGTGGACGCGCACACGCTGCCAGACGATTGGCCGATATTCCATACCGTCGATGCTCTTAGGCGGCAATGCGAAGCCAAGAAGAGGGAAAGGTTTTGAAAATGGGCCACAGGAATTATATCTCAGGACAGCGATTCGGCGAGGAAGGTACGCAAATTCGGACGATGTCGACACTATCTGTCGCACAATCCAGGCATGAATATCCCGAGGTATTCGGAGTGGGCAGGAAGGAGGACGGCTATGCGATGCGTAAAACAGTTCAATGCCTGTCGCTTTTGAGGTACGTTTTTACAGACAAATAGGGCTCATAAATATTAGCTAACGAAATAGGTATATTAGACGACCATAAGTACCACCATTATGCTCGATTTTGTAAAAGCGACGCACCTTGCTGGACTCTCGGGATTTTTTTTCCACTGACACTGCTACTCATTGGCTCGCCGGTGCGGCCTCGCTCGCTTCGAGATCTGGACGCACCGGGTTAGGAGGGGGATTATCCAAAGACGACGTGGAGGTGGTCGCAACTAATGAAGATGATCAAGATGATCAAGGAAAAATGGATAACATGCACTTTTGAACCGGAGTCCCATTCGCCAATGCCCCACCTTGCACGTTGAGACACATCGCAGTCGAATGGACAACTCGAGATGTTCCTGGGTCGGGTCTGCTAGTTCGGGGTGGCATCTCATGGGCAGGACCCAGCGAGTTGAGGAGCGAGAAAAGAGGTGGCACATTAGGGAGAAACAAATGGGTTTTTACACCTATCTACGATGTAGTAAGTCCTCGTTCATTCTCGAGAACTTTGCCTGACGTTGTCATTCCCAGTCCTAGATACGCACACTCGATGTCATTGTTGTATTCATCATAGCCCATGGAAGACCGACGCAGAGTCGGTCATAAGTTCATGACGAGAACAAAAGTATTTCAGCCGTTTTCCGTCCAACATGAGGAGTCTAGGCATTAGCAGGCGAGCTCGTCGATCCTGAAGAATTCCTCTGTTGTTGAAGAATTCGTATACAAGGTATATCTACCAGTCCAATTCTTTGGTTTACTTTTTCAAGTGGACGTTTACAAGGTCACTCCCAGGGTGCGCAAACCGCTGACAGTACGCCTAGAGACCTCATACGCGGGGGCGATATTGTATATCCCTGTTACCAGCATCCATCGAGGCCTGACCAGAATTCTCGACTTGCTAAGCCTTCGCCTCCAATTGCGTATTTACAATCAACCTCTCTAGCTCGATCTCTATCGGTGAGACTATTGAATATCTGCCAGTCGAACTCTTTGGTTTACTTATTCAAATGACGTTCAGGTGATTTTCCCAGACTGCAGAACGCTATAATAACATTGTTCCCTGCAATAATGGGGATCAACTTCGTTACGCGGGGGCAGGATGCCCATCACCCATCGATCGAGCCTACGTACCCTTACCTATGGAACTCGTCAAGCTTTCGGTTTCGACTGCGCATCCACAATCAACCTCTCTAGCTCCATCTCCAAAAGTTGCCTACGTTTCTGGTTAATTAAGAACAACATCCAGAACCGTCTGCCCGTCTCCCATCTTCCCAGCAATCGTCACGATGTTCGAAGTCGAGAGCGGGGTCTCGCTGAGCGTGGTTTGATATCGACATACAGTTCGTTGGCCGCCCAAGCGAGTCCAGTTAATATCCATAATCCGCGCGATGGATATCTTCGACCCCATCGACTCTGAAGTCGGGACGTCGGGACGTTTCGTCGACCCTCGAGAAGTTTGTGCACCCGCACCACGCGTGGCCGAGGGAGAGTTCCGATCTGGTTTTGGAAACCTCGTATACGAGATGCTAGAGGAGGCTGGCTTTCAGTCGAGCGACTGAAGATGGAATTAACGATGGGAATAAAACAGTTGTGGGCATAGTGAATTATACGTGCATCCGAGAACGTTCGAACATGCGGAGGGACAAGGCAATTCGGGGAATTCTCGTTTGAATAGAGCGTCTATGAAGGAAACTCATTTATCTCTACAATAGAGCGGGAAAAGAAGAGATAAAGCCCTCGACTTTAGAGAATACTGCGGCACCAGTTGTCAAATGCAGAGAGAACAAGATGGATGGGTTGTGCAATAAAATAACGAATTCTTCGTACGATTGAATAGGAGGGCGACGTAGCCAGTGCTGCCTCTTCCGGAATGGATTGCCGCTTGATAGTTTGAATTCGAGACGGCCGGCCGTCATTACTAGAGATAAGATAAGATCAAACTGGTCACATTTTTCTTTTTCCGCACAAGGGTGCTCAGGAAACTGAAAAAAAGACATGAGGTCGATTTTAGATGTAGATTGGGCTAGGAAATTGATTTCTGAAGGTTCTGGGGCAGTAGGACAAAAACTGAGCAAGATATTGGCTGATTTATATTTCGTGGGAACTTTTTTTTTTCTATTTCGTTTTTGACTTATTGGACCAATGCGCATCTTTTTCGAAAAATTTTGGGAGGACTTTTGGACTAACTATCACGTGATATTTCCTTATATAGATGCATTTGATACATATATAGTAACTCGTGCCTGAAACACAAAACCTTCCACATCTCACTCAATTTTTATCCTACTGCCCTGAAAACTTCAGAAATTGATTTCCCAGCCCAATCTACATCCAAAATCGACCTCACATCTTTTTTTCAGTTTCCCGAGCACCCTTGTTTCCGCATTCTCCAAATCCACTGTGGCCCTATCAATTCCTCTAGCCCCACATACAATCCCATTCTCACTCCGATTGCAAGCCAGATGACGAGAGTGCGGTCAGTCAAAAGGCGACGATGATGCCACGACCAACATCCAATTGAGAGCAATTGAGGGCCAATGCTTACTTTTTCAAGTTGACACCTACGTGCCCAACATCGATATCAACTACAATGGGTTCTACCTCAGGGACACGCTTCTGCCACGAGAGCGCACACAGCGGCACTGTTACTCGGAGGACGGGGCTCGTTTTGACGGCAACGAACAGCGGTGAGAACTCAAAAACCGAGTTTAACTGACGGAGGGTAAGTCTGTCCCTAGTGAATCTTTACTTACTTACCGGGATCTTTCCATCTCCTAGATTCACGTCAACGTTCGAGAAGGCGGCGGCGGCGACCACCCAGGGGACAGTCCATGACAATGACCAAGGCCCTCATCTACGCGCGACGGACACCGGAGACGTGGCTTTCGCCAAGGACAACACAGACCGTTCTCTGATTGCGCATTCTCCAAGTCCAACATCTCCACATCGGCGGTTAGGATTCATCCATCTCGGCCTGCTTTTTTTTTTGACCAAGAGGCCACTGGACGTCACTAAAACTTTACATCGGCGAAAGGATGTGCATTGACGAGGAGGATTTACGGAATCTGAGGAAACCTTTCGCGCGGAATGTAAACCAAGTGAGTAAGCACCTAATATCGAGAAGCGGGATACTGACAGAATTCTCGTCATACTTAAAGTCGCCTACGCACCATCACCGTCGAGCTCAATGGACTATCTTTCCGAGCTTCCCAAAAACCCGGACATACCGCAGGCCATAGAGAGATAAACGAGACGAAGCAGAGACACCGCAGCGCGGGCCCAGGGTTCTGAGGAGACAGCGTGTACAACGGCAGACAGTTCTTCTGTCGTCAGCTACACGTCCAAACGTTGACGGGCACAGTACACTCGCCTCGCAACAAAAGAGGACAATGGTTCGTCTTGACGGCAGCGGCGTGACAGCGATGGTAAGTCTATGATACCCTATTCAATCGTTACTTATCAACATCTCTCGATCCCTATACTCACGCCAGCATTGCAGCCAACGGTGGTATGTATTCGAAAGCTGACATTGGACATTGGACAGTACCAGGTGAGTAACACGAATTATCGGCAAACGGGATAACTGACCTCTGAACTTCACTCTGACAGAATATTCGCCGTACAAAAAGTATGCGGCAGGTGTGGAGAAATATGAGAAACGGATCACAGAGGCAGAGAGTACCCGGACGAAGTAGAGATGCTACGACGGCAGCACTGGGATATGCGGAGAGAGCATGTACAGGTTAGCGATCGTATCGCCAGGTACATCTATGTTCAAACGATGACGTACACAGTGCACTCGCCTTTGGTATTCTGAGCACCAGCTGGTGATAATGAAGGGAACGTCTTTGGTTGTAGTGGTATGAATGCGCCGCGAGAAGAGGGGGATGGTTGGTCTTGACGAGCGGTGAAAAAACCAAAGGCGTGAGCATGAGCACGATAGATAACGCCAGCACCTACTGATCAATGGAGTAAGTCTATCATGTCGCTATAGTCAACCATTACTCACCAAGACGTCTGCATCCCCTAGATTGACAACAACACTCGAGGCGGCGACGGCAGCGTATACGCCATCTCCAAGTCTATGATTTGATTGGTCAGTATCTATCAAATGTGCACAGGATACTCGCTTTGGTTTTCCATCTACCAGCTCCCTGAATGCTGCATTACAACCGCTACTGTCAAGAACAGGTATCTCTCTATCCACCTCGACGGCGATGAGCATACACAATAGTGGTCTTGACGACGGCCATGACCAGGCCTTTGGTTGCGCCGGGATCACTGGCACTGGGCAACGAGAAGAGGGTCGACAAGGACAAGCGGTGGCGACTCTGAGGAACAGCACTGAACACCCGAGGACATAACCTCCTGGCTCCGGGCGCGACGCAAAGATTTCGTGCCTTGGAACAAAATCTAGGTCAGTAAGCACCAAATGTCGGGAGGCATCATGCGATAAATTCTACAGACGTCGAGTACAAAATCTAGGATAGGTTTACGGGGGTAAGCACCCGTTGTCGATTACCGTGCTTAAGAGCTGACCGTAGTTATCACCGCCCGCGGGAATGGTCAACGTGGTCAATATTTCCATCGGCCTCCTCTTTGTACTCGTTGCTGTGCTGCCCGACTCCTGGTCGTATGCGCCTCCTTTCCTAGCCCTACATCTTTCTCGTGGCTATCGAGTTCGACTCACCCATCATCCCGGGTTCTATTCTTGCTATCTCCTATGACAGGTAAGTTATCCCGTTAAACGATTTAGTACAGTACTTGAACCGTCATGCAAAGGTATGAACAGATGGTCGTAATAGTACAGTAGAAGGTAAAAATGTGGATCAAAGCATGTAAAAGCTGTTGAAAAGTGGAAGGAATAAATGTCCAAAGCGACTCAAAAGAGGACGCGATTGTAGGGATGCAGCAAAAGAGAGAAACGGAATTAAAACGGAATTTAATCCATTCCATGACCTATCTGGAGGGAAAATGAAATGCGTACATGGAAATTGGAGAGGGGCAATAAAGTGCGAGAAAGTAAGAAAAAAAGGATGAGAACGAAACAGAACACAAGGAAACCAGTGGTCTTGAGACAGCTTTGCCTCCGTGTTTGTGCTGGATATAGCTGATGCCTCCCCTTTATTGCTGCACGGACGCGGAGTGAACTGTGAAAGTTACTATTACTTTCGTTGTGGGGTTGCTGTAGGTTCTGAAGCCACGGTAAATCATTGTGATGCTGGCGCTGTAGGCCTTTGTAACCCATAAAATATAACAACTCATCAGCATGCTGTCGGAAAAATCCTGTCGCCAGGTAATAAGAACAACTCACGGTGTCGGTGTGCGCAGATAGTAGTAATGTTGACACGAGTGGAACTATAGTTATGGCTAGTGGTGACGGATTTCGAAGTCTGATTGAACGAGTTGTCGTTTCGCGAAATCCGGCAAGGTTACGCAGCCCGGATGTGGTGGGCAACTGCGCTGAGGTGCTGAGCATACCGTGGATAGCACTTAAATACGGGGTAACACGAGGCCTTGCTGCGGCGCACATGATGGACGCTACTAACACAGCTCCACACATCGTCCGCCCCCACCTGAGTTTGTCCGGTGTATGTGGATCTAATTGCATCCCACTTCTAATATATCACATCAGATACGTTGACCCTTACCTTGGTGTAGCATAGCATGTTCTCGGAATGACCAGCTATAGTTTCCGGTACTGCTGCCTTGCTACACACCGCTTCCAAATATGGCACACGCGCCTTTCCGCATTTGGCACATTTCCATATTTGGGCTGCCCGCGCTTCCGCTCGCACCACCATCCATCCGCTAGATAGCAACTCAGGCCCAAGAGTAAATGCGACCACGAGCGCCCACCTCGCCCCTCCCCTCATCGAGGGATGCCACGTCACCCACCTGTCGAGGATGGGCTCATCACGTCATCGGACCAGTAGCCGCTGGGCTGGGCTCGGGCTTATGGATGTACTAAGACTCGACGAGCGGTATTTTATATGTTTAAATGGTATACTCTAAACTAACTCTCACTTTTTAGCTCCCCCCACACTCACGCTCATTCCCTTCGAATATGAGGTCGATCGGAACGAGCAGCAATGGTCGCTCGAGTTTGGCTCGAGTGGGCGAGGAATCTGGGGTGCGAGAATAGAACACACTAGTGGGTGCAATGAGTGATTGTCTGTGGAAAACCTCCAGGTTCTTACCTGTTTCCTCTGCCAGTGCCTTTGCTAACCAGCCTTTGCGCAGAGCATGTCCCTCGCGTAATGCCAGACGTCGAACTGGCTCGCTAGTGCGGCCTCGTTCGCTTCAAAATTAGGGTGCGCCGGGTTATCCACAGACGGTGTGGAGATGATTGCGACTAAAGAGGATGGCCAATGCAAACGGATACATTTACATTTGAACTGGAGGCCCCATTCGCCAATGCTTCAGCCCACATGTTGAGACACATCGCAGCCGAACGGACAACCCGAGATGTTCCTGGGTCGGGTCTGCTAATTCGGGATGGTATCTGATGGACAGAACCCAGCGGGTCGCGTCGAGGGGGATAAATTCTAAAGAACCCTCACAACAGGGATCTTTACACCTTCTACAATGTTGTAAGTCCTCGTTCGTTGTTGAGAACGATCGACGTTTACCTGGAGTTGTCATTCCCAGAATTACTGGATATGCATACTGCTAACCATTCAAGAACGTATGTCACGGTTGCGAGGAAACCTTGAATTTAGAGCTGGTATCATAAGTTGGTGAGAACAAAAATATTTCAGCCATTTTACGAAATCAGTCCGACATGAGAAATCTAGGAGGCGAGCGTCTCGATCTTGGAGGATTGCTCACTTTTTTGAAGACATTCATATACAAGGAGGGCGTGAATCTTGATATCTGCCAGTCCAACGTCAAGAAAACCTGGGTTGCGGCTTCGATTTTAGTTCAAGTGACATTCAGAAGGTGATTCCCCCAGGGCTGCAGAAGCGACCCGCTAACAGCCTCCCCTGCAATAGTTAGGACGAGCCTCATTACGGAGCCTGAGGGAAAGGACACGGTATACTTTTAACACCCATATATGGAGTCTATGTACTGACCTAGCAGTTGTCGAACTCGCTAATAGGGCTTCGCTTCCAGCTGTGCCTCTACAATCAACCTCTCTTGCTCCATCTCCAAAACTTGTCTACGTTGTTGGTTAAAAACCACATCGAGAACCCTGCGTCCGTCGCTCAACCCCCCAGTGATTGTTACGATGTTGTAGCTCAAGAGCGGGGATTCACCGAGCATCGTTTGATACCGACATGCAGTTCGTTTGCCGTCCAAGCCAGATATCCACAATCCGCGCAATGGACATATTCGAGACAGCCATTGTCTCTTCGGCTCTGGTGTCGTGGGGCATGACCTCTCTGAAACGCCGGTATGGTTTTTTCAAGTTCGATTCCTCGAGAGGTTTGTACACCCGCACCCCGTAGCCGGAGGGACGTATCTGGCTTTGGCCAGCTCTTAGCAAGATGACGGAGAGGGTTAGCTTTCAATCGAGCGACGGTAAAGATGGGACAACCGGTGGGGATAAAGCAGTCGTAGCGGCATAGAGGGCCAGACCGGCGTTCGAGAACACGTGGAGGGAGGCCATGTTGGACGGTGCGATTCGGGGAAATCTCGTTTGGATAAAGCGTCTATGAAATAGATTAGTTTATTTCTTAGATAGAGCAGGAAGGGAAGAAAAAACGCCTTCGATTTCAGAGAATACCACGGCACCGAGTGGCAAGAGAGAACGAGATGATCTGCAGCATCGACTAAGATGGGAAGGAAACAGTGATTGCTTTGGGTTGTGTAATGGAATGTCGAATTCTTCGTACGAAATTGAACAGGAGGGCAATGAGGCAAGAAATAGTGTGCTGCCTCTTCTGGAATGGATTACTAGACAACGCCATCGGTGGTTTGAATTCGAGATCGCCTTCTGTTCTGTTGAGCAACTAGAGATAAGATAAGATCAAACGGGTCACACTTTACCTTCTTCCCGAACTGAGTCTGTGGTGCGAATCCCGCATTCCTCAAGCACATCCCTCATGTTCTCCAGGTCAGCATCTCCAGGATAGTCCTATCCACTCCTCCAGCATCGTCCCATCCCTCACACAATCCCGTTCTGATTGCAAGCCAGATGGCGAGAATGTGAAAAGGCAACAATGATGCCACGATGAACCTTCGACTGAGAGCGAAGACTTACTTTTTCACGTTGACACCCACTTTCTCAACACCAACGATGACAACGGGTTCTACCTAGGGCACACGCTCCTACGGCAAGAGCGCATACAGCTGTAGTATCACAGAGGACGGGGTTCGTCTTGACGGCGACGAACAGCGGTGAGGACTTGAAAACCGAGTTTAACCGACGAAGGGTAAGTCTATCCCTAGTCAATCTTTACTTACTTACCGAAACCTCTCCATCTTCTGGATTCACGTCTACGTTCAAGGCGGTCGCGACTACCCAGGGGACAGTCCATGACAATGACCATTGACCAAGATCCTTATTTACGCGTGACGACGTAACTTTGACCATACAAGTGGCCTCCTTTTCTTTTGACCAGGCGGCCATTCGACGTCACTGAGACTCTGTATAGGCAAAAGGATTGGCATTGATCATGACAGGGGGGGGTTATGGAACCGGAGGAGATTTTCTGCGCGGAATATAAACCAAGTGAGTGAGCACGAAATACCGGAAAGCGGGATCTGACAGAGTTCTCGCTGGGCTCTTGGGAAGCTCGGCAAGGTAGTCCGTTGAGCTCGACGGTGGTGGTGCGTCGGCAACTTTAAGTACTGGTATATCTCAGGTCATAGAGAAGGACGAGAGGAGGCAGAGACACCACAACGTGGGCGCAGGGTTCTGCAGCGTGTACGACCCCAGATGACTTTTCTATCGTCGGCTACACGTCCAAACGTTGAGTGGCACGGTGCACTCGCCTCGCAACGAGGGGAAGACGATGGTTGGTCTTGACGGCGACGGAGTGGCAGCAATAACTGATAAAGTAAGTTCTATAATACCCTATTCAATCATTACTTATCAACATCTGACCATCCCTTAGATTCACGCCAACGTTTAACGCAGGCACCTTCAGCGTGTATTCGAAAGCTGACATTGGACTCTACGTCAGCACCAGGTGAGTAAAACGAAATATCCACAAGCGGGATACCTGACCTCTGAACTTCACTCTGACAGAATCCTTGCCATACAAAAAGTATGCGGCAGGTGTGGAGGAGTGCGAGAAAGGACTATAGAGGCAGAGAGTACCTGGACGAAGCAGAGACACTACGACGCGGGTGCAGGGTTCTGCGAGGGCGTGTACAACGGCAGGTTAGCTATCGTATCGTCAGCCACACATCCAAACAATGAGTGTACCCACCTTGGTATTCCAAGCACCCGCTCGTAATAATGAAGGAAACGTCTTTAGTTTGTGGTTGTATGGTTGCGCGGCGAGAAGAGGGCGATGGTTGGTCTTGACGAGCGAGGAAGACGTGAGCATGAGGGTGAGAGATAACCCCAGCACCTATCGGTCAATGAAGAAGGATAGGTAATAGGTAAGTCTATCATATCACCGTAGTTGACCATTACTCACCGAGAACCTCTGCATCCCCTAGGTTGACATTAGCACCCGAGGCAGCAGCAGCAGCAGCAGCGCATATGTGTCCGTCTCCAACTCTATGACTTGGTCAGTCGTACCTACCGGATATACACCGGACACTCGCCTTAGCCTTCCATATACGCGAGTACCCAGCTCCCAGAATACCGCATTGCAACCGCTACTGTCAAGAACAAGTTCTCTCTACCCACCTTGACGGTGGTGAACATACTCTAAGCAAACATTCACGATGGTGGTCTTGACGACAATCATGGCCAGGCCTTTGGTTGTGGTGGAATCGCTGCGCAACTAGAAGAGGTTCGACAATGGCAAGCGATGGCGAGGAACAGCACTGAACACCCGACGACATATCCTCAGGGCGCGACGGAAAGATCTCGTTCCACGCGAGTAAGAGGGATAACCTACCTGTCATAAGATATAGAAACGAGTCGAACACCTGGCATGATAGCGAGTCAACTATGAGAAAGATGTAATGCTGGGAGAGGAGGTGCATACGACGGCGGGTTTGATAGGCTTCGGGAAGGAGTTGGTTAGCACAGCAACGATGAGAACCAGCTAAGTAAGGAGGTCCAGTGTTGATTCTACCATATTTATGATGTTCTGGAGATGATACTATAGTATTCGCTAATATTGATGAGCATCTGGTCTGCAGTGCTAGTTGTTGATGCACTCACGCACCGCTGACCGTGCCCAAAACAAAACAACAACCCACGGCGCTAGCGACGGCGTGTAGATGCGTGACTGCGGCGATCGGGGTTTCCTGCGGTCCTCAACACTTACACCGGTGTTGTAACGGCGAGCGTACGAAGCGAACGAGACGAGAGAGAGATGTTGCGGCGACTTCCGCAACTATCAGTAGACTAAATACGAGCACGAAGACTGAAACGCGATTCGAAGGGGGAACGAGAGCGAGTCGGGAAAGAACTTAGTATTCAACTCGGTATGATACCAGATATACATCTAAAAGAAAAATACCAGAAGAATGGAAAAACACATAAATGGACTGCAATATAAAAAGGTTAAAAAAAAGCGATGAACACTTTAAAATGATAAGAATGAAGAAAAGGAGCAGGAATCGGTGCAATCTTTGGACTAGTGCAACAACTGAATTGTCAGGGCATCGCTACTTTGGTGTTTCACGGATCGGTATTCCGGAGCTTGCATATGCGCAGACGCTCGCACTGAACCAGCGGCGGCGGTGTTGGCGACTAGCAAGAGTGTCGGTAAATAGGTGCTGGCGTGTCGGCGATTGTGTACTACACTAACGAATCGCTACTCGCCATTGCGGGCGCTTGTTCATCGCTGCTTACAACACCGATCGGTCGCCGATCATGCTGGTTTGCCACTTGCCAGGTCGCCGATCGGTGACCGATCGGCGGTTATGTCGGTGGTTGGGGTACCTCATCGCACTCAATCCTAAATTGATTGGCGAATATGCGTATGGTAAAGTGTTGGCAAATTGCGCAGTTTCCAGGGTCAGAGCCAGGCTGGGCTCATCATTGTACAGCAAGTAATAAATAAACATGGATGATGCAAAGCATTATGACTAAAGGAAGTGAATGGAGGAAGCTTGCTAGGGCAATGAAAAGGAAAAAAAAGTCCAATGTGTGATAAGATGTACATAGTAAGTGGAGGCCGTAATGGAATGTCTGTCAATTCAATTACATTTACCCATATGAATGAATGGAATCCAACGGTGAAATGGAACTTTGTGGGATCGCAATTCCTTGATAGCAATATGAAGAGCTTGTGCAGATTTACTGATATCAGGTTCCAAAGTAGGTTTTCCATCAGGACCTTGGAATATTTCCTTGTAAAATATATCAGCTATACTGGGCCCATCCTCATCCCTCATTTCCCTGGAACAATAATTATAAAAACTCATTATATTCAAAGACATTAACACACTCACCACATAGTAGCAATAACATGTCTGAATCCAGAAAAAAGTAGACTTGCTGCCAAACTCATTGCTTCATCTGGAAGGTTTTCATCTCCCATAGCTGTATCACAGGCACAAAGAAATGCAAGTGAACCATTTGGCATAGACTCCTTCATAATTCTTGACACATACAAAAATCCATCTTCAAGCTTTAGCCAACTTTCAAGTGGCTCTAATGGGTTTTGTTTTCCATGACATGCAAAATGGGCTATGGACACATCTGAAAGATAAGCTGCAACTGTTTCAACAGATGCTGGGAAACCAGGAATTCCCAACTTGACCAAAGAGTCATTTGGTACATGTTGTTCTATCTTCTTCAATTCTTTTTGTGTAGAGGGCAGTTCTTTAGATTGGATAACAACCATCATTTTGAATGGCTTGATGGAGGGGGTTGGATCAGGGTTGAGTAATGCACTGATGGTTGGTGTATATGATGAGATAACATAATCTGAGGCACATTCCACAGCAAGCTCATTATGATAGCAGCCAGCTGCATGAACAGGCAGAAAAGAAAATAGCCCAGTAGGACACCATTGCAATACAGGTGGTTTCTCTGATTTCTAGCAAATATCATAAGTAAATAAAATAATTTGCTTCAAATTTAAAACCAACCTTTAGGCCAAGAAAAGTAATGACTGGCTTTACTACATCAACCCATAAGGTTTTCAGAACTGATTTGAAAATATCATCTGAGGTTACTTTATCCTTAAATTTCCTTCCTCCTCATTCTTCTACATTTATCCAATCCTGCAAAGTTTCTTCAATGGCTGAAGAAAAAGCAGATGTATCCTTTGAAAATATTTCAACTGAAGAGCGCTGCATTTTGGAGCGCACTGTGGCAACTTGTATTAGCTGAACAAGTCTTTGCAACTCATTAGCAGGTAAATTTGGGAGGTGAATGTGATGAACATTTGTTGATGTCATAATAAGGATATTGCTATCATTTTTATTTGCAACCAATGCAATCACTGGAAACTCTGATGCAACTACTTGCAGTGATGATAATTGTTGTGATTGTAGAAAGTCTTCAAATCCTTTCAAACATCTGACACTATTAATAGCTTTTATCCATTGTTCATGAAGGTGACCAAGTCGTGATATTTCCTTATCTTGGGCCAATTTCATCTGATTGTCTGAGAGCACACCAGAGATTTTGCGATAAGATCCAAGCTCTAATTCAGTTGCAATATGTTGTAGCTGTTCTGCAAGTTCTGGTGCAATATTGTGAAGTTTATCAAAGGGTGTTCGAAGGGATAAAAGTTGTGCCCAGAAAATAGTTCTCCCTGCTTCCAGGAACTCTATTGCCTTATGTAGATTTCCAGCCTGAATAGCACATTTTGAAGCATCTCGAGCTAACCCATCACTACCAGCAGTAAGTGCCTTGTGACGTGATTGTATATCTAAGCTAAGGGCAGCCAATTGAGGTAAAGCCTGTAAAGCAGCATTATAAGCATCAATTGCTGAGGTATGTGGGTATATAACATTTGCACAGTGTATCCATGCCTTTGCTGCTTGTAAACGATAAGATGCAGCTTCAGGAAAACACTGAGTACTGTTGAATTCCGACCAAGTCTTCTGGTCACGCGTCACAGAGGCCAATGAAGTGAAGAGATATAGGGAAATGTCACGGTCGCAATTTTTTTTGAAGAGTTGCTCAGCCATTATGATATTTCTCCTTTAAAAATCCGTCAAAATTTACCAAAAATTGCCAAAATATTATCTACTCAGTTGACGTCTACTTATTCTCCCAGTATTTGAGCGCCGCTTGTTCAAAATGCCTATTCCGGAACTTTTTCCGCTTCCCTCTTCCTTCCTCCTGTGCAACCGAGGATGTCGCGTCAATGACCACCCCATCGACTTCCTCAATAAGAGTTTCCTCTGCCTCGGCACGTGAAATCACACCATCTGGGCCTTCTTCAAACATGGCCTCGCTGTCAAGCCGTGGCAGAACCCCATGCATTGCATCAAGCACCGCTTCTAATGGCACCGAGCAGTCGTCGCCAGCAACGTCGATGTCGGACACTTCCCTGTCCTCATGAAGAATGTCATCTGCGCTAAGAGGAACACGAGAACGACGCTGTGATAACTCAGCAAAGAATTCCGGTTCAGTAATTGGCAGGTCACGAAGAATTTGCCGAGTTTTGGGGCTCGTAAGGCTGTCGTAAGAAAGATTAAATTCCCCTGTACGACACATCTCCCAAGCCTGCCAAAGAAACCAGAAATGAATCATCAATAGACATTCTGTGAGAATTTGGATTAATTTCCTACCTTCTTAACGATCTCAGGCCTATTCAATTCAGAATACGCTTTCCAAAGCCATCCCACTGTGCGATTGCGGAGGACCTTCATACCCGAATCGACAGCCAATGTTTCGGAAGTCTTTCCTTTCTCGAGCTTCTTCAGGACCTCCTGAACAACATCTTCGTGAGCCGAGTTGTGCGTAGAGTGTTTGAAGATACGCTGGAAACCAACATCACAGGGTTGGTAAAGACCAGTCATTCGAGCAGGCACAAAGTCGACAATAATTTTTGGGTGTTTGTGGCCCATCCAGTCCAAGAAAGGGTCACCACGATGGACACTCCAGCAGTCGATGTACCAAAGTGCACGTTGGTCTTCAGGAAGGCCAAGCTCGGCCTTCGTCTGATCGTAATATGGCGCAAGAATGTTATTCACGAAGGACATCATCGTCTCGACAGTTGACCAGTAAGTGGCGGTTTTCGATGGCTCAAATAAAAAACCAGCTTTGATTGATTCAGCGTATCCAGGAGAATCTTGTGATGGAAGACAAGCGACGGTGCTGCCCTTGTAAATGGTTTGGAATGGGAGAACCTTTCCGTCATTTGTCAGGGAAACTAGAACAGTGATTGCTCGTTTCTCTTCTGAACCTACAGTCGTAACTTGCTGGGCTCCAATTTTATCATAGGTTAAATGACAACCTTGAGCGAGGGTAAGCTGAGTCTGGTCGCTATTCACCATGAGTGCAGAAGGAATGTTTTCATTCTTCACACTGTAGGCCATCCGCAAATGAGCTCGTCGAAGAATCTCGGCATAGTCACTGGGAATTTTGCTGCCAGCTCAAGTCGAACGACGAAGAGTCCAGCCCATTGATCGCCTAAGGAACTTGCGGACGAATTCTTCGGAGCAACGAAACAGAGTTCCATCGGCAGAAGGCGTCTTGAATATTTGGGGAGCAGAAAATTCCAGGTGCCCAATCATCAGTCCACGGATTGTGGTAAGCGTGAGTGCGACTGAGCAATCGCGAAGATCTGTGAGTGTTCTGATGATCTTCTGCGTCACGTCAGGATATTTCACAAGGACTCCAACCCGTGTAGTGATTCCGCCAGGGCGATGACCTTTCTGGACTCGTTCAAGTGTGCGTTTACTCCAAACTGGTTTATCACCAGATCGGTCAATCCAGTCGCCCAGAGTCTGCGGGGCAAGTCTTGCGAAAAGGACTGGGTCAAACCTCTTCAGGTCCCGCACAATATCAGAGGGCGACATCCCCGGCATGTGTCGTTTTGCGACCTTGTCAATCTGTTCCCAAAGGAGTGGTGCCATCCAGTTAATGAGAATGGCGGGCTTATATTCCTTTGCCCGAGGTCGTCCAATGGTTCCTCGCTGCTGGCGCTTGTGTTCAGTCGCTTCTCGGAGTGGCCTTGATGCTTCGGCAACATTGAGGGTGGCAGGCGGTGGCACTGTGAGTGCTAATGGCAAAGTCTGAGCGCGCTTCACTGCGATGACCTTCCCGTTTGAATCTCGACGGCCACTTTCGATTTCTGCTTCTTTCTTGTGTAATCTTTCTCTGCGCTTCCTCTCATTTGCACCTTCGATCTTCCGGCGCTTTCTTCGGGCCTCATTTGCCTCATCCTCCTCTTTGCGCTCTTCCATCACCTCCATGTGCATCCTGTCCAACTTTTCTCGATCACGTCTGGCAACTTCGGCTGTCGCAGAGAAGCACCATTTGTCGAGTGGTCCAGCCCTTGGTTTTGACTCGTCTTTCTTTCACTTGGGTGGATTGGATGTTGCTGTTACCACACGCTCCGTCTTTGGCAGAAAATTACTAGTGGAAGGGGCGGGTAAGGAAGCAGAAATGGTATGTGTGGTATGAGTATCCTTTTGAGCAATGGGGTCAGATGACTGGGCAGAAGCTGGGGCTGTGGAGATATGAAGCGAAGCTGTGGACTCGGGGGGTGCGCCAGTTGATATGGGGCCCATCATCATTTCAAGGGCAGAATCGTCTTGAGTAACCTCTGGTTGAAAGGATTAATGTCCGCCACTCCTCTCAGCTCAGAAGACCAGGATCTCGTCGTTTTCTATGTAAATATCCCCACGCTATCATGAAGTGTCAGTTTTTAGTTCATTAAGAGTTCAATACTGCACTTACCACTTCGAAATCTCTCTGGCAGACGTTTAAAAATCGCGAAAGTCGATCCAAATCACAAGAAATACCAACAGAGGTCGCAGAAATCAACGGGTGCCGTTCTGGGTCCATGGCGTGCTCCAATGAATTGAGTGAAAATGTCGAGCAGTTAAAGCTATCACTCTGCATGGTGATTTCTAGATCAGTGTCCTCGAAGTGTAGAGGTACATGGTTTGCGATCCACCACCGAAGAGCAGCCTTGAGTTCTGTTCCAACACCGCCAAGCGAGTCACCATAGTGGATTTTATGGTGGCGGACATCTACAACAATGGTGACCCAATGGTTTTCGTTGACATTTGCAATGCCACTAATTCCACGTCTAGTTGCATTTGCTAAATCACTGCCAACCGCAAGTATCTGTTTATTTGCGCTACCAGGGTAAGGGGATTCATTGCGGCCTGTATACAGGAGTCGTATCTTGTGAAAGAATTCGGGACCAAGGATTTCATACTCCTCGTTTCCGCACGGTAAAGTTGGTAGCGAAGAAGATCAAGCTGTTGGTAGATATGTGATGTCTTCAACCAACTATGAGAAAGATATGATGCAAGCATCGCAGTGGGGGTATTGTCTGAGAACCCGCGAACGTCACCGCACCACGGCAGGCACAGCAGCGCATTTCGAGCAGACATACAGAGCTTTCTGAAGTCATCTGATCGCCATTTTGAGGTGTTCGATGACATAAATGCTTCTGCATTGGACCACGGCACTTTGACGTGCTCCCGTAAAGACGACATGGTGATCCAGTAGGTGAAAATCCAAAGTGGGTACCGGTTGTGGCGCTCAGTCGGTACGTGAGCATAGACGACTGATATAGCGGCTTTCTTGCGATCGTTTTGAGACTCGGAGCTGTCCTGAAGGGCTGATAACATGGCGGCTGATGGGATGGGGAGGTTCTTTAAATTTTCCGATGTAAACTCCAAGATATTGGGCGCATCGGATGACCAGAATGCATCTACATCTTGATTGGCAGATGATTTGGGGAGTTGAAAAGGAAATTTGAATCGAAGAAATTCAGCCACTGGAAGTGTCGGGCATGGAAAGATAGCAGCGCTGATATGGGGGGGTATGGAAGGTAACATTGCTCAAAATTCTCTATTCCTCAACGCAAAAAATTACTTATATTTCGAACCACAATGGCACTCAGGCTGGGCCAATGTTGGCCCATTTACAACATACAGAGAGAATAATGCTTGTGGCTCCGAAAATTACTTAAAATAGAACTTGGCCCTTGAGAAGAGGTCGGGCCACCACCTGTTTTGGCTACTCTGGCCTTCACCAGGCTTGAAGAGATTTGAGAAGATGTCACGCTGCTTCCAGGCCCTTGAAGAGGAGAAGAGATACTCGAAATAGGTCACACTTTGGAGGCCATGAAGAGTCGGTCGGAATGCAACAGTAGCAGCAAAGAATAAAGACATTGCTTCCTCTAAACACTGTGAATCATTGTTATTAGCTGAACAAGCAACAAGAAGCAGTGTTGCTAGGGTACGGAA
>Ga0307513_10004649_pt1 | contig 18272 bp, 20 predicted proteins | sample 15_EM_MG_FD_202174 | JGI IMG/M metagenome (GOLD analysis project Ga0307513, IMG submission 202174) | Populus trichocarpa ectomycorrhiza microbial communities from riparian zone in the Pacific Northwest, United States - 15_EM | ecosystem: Host-associated > Plants > Roots > Unclassified | place... | reverse complement strand
AAAGCTAGATAATGAGACCCAACTCTAGCAGACCAACACTACAAGGAGTAGCAGAAACCAGAAGAGCAATCCAGAGAACAGAGCCTCCAAGAAGAACTGAACTCGGGAACCAACATACCAAAATCATGAGGTAGACTACCTCATGTATATGCAGAGGGCATAAGCTCTCTAGCAAAACAGAGAAAATTTTAACAGAGGAGAAGCAGTAGGGGATGCCCTACCACTTGCAGATTCATGGGTTCAGATTTACCTGAGCAAGGAAGACGCCCAGTGGCACCAGCAGCTGAAGCAACCAAGAAGACCCCAACGGTGGTGACCAAGAGAATCTGCCCGCAAGCATCAAACAAAAGATTTGCATCGTTGATGCAAGAAGAGTTCAGACCCATGAAATGGAACAAATCTTCCTCCAGATCCCTCGCCAAGGAGAGAGTCAAGCTCACAACACCAAAACCCATAATCGCATCCCTAGAACATGGTCCGCCGGCTAGGGATTCAGGAGATGGAGGTGTCGTAAGATTTGGGGAAACATACTCAGCCCTAGATCCAGCACATACATCCACTGCAGAAGACCCATCAGCAAAGGCTGTGAGGGCTGGGTACTTGTAATCTAGGGGAGACAGAACAAAATGAGCTTGATGTGCAGTAAGCACACCAAAGACCAAAACCGGGTGTCGGGAGACAATAATCCAAAACTTCTCTTGGAAGTTAAACCGAGAGAAGAGAGACAAAAGATTTGAATTCACGATGGCCCTAGGAAGGCAAACGGAGAAAGAGACCCATGAAGACAGAGGCTTCAATCGGGTTCTCATGAGCTGCAGATCACCATCAGGAGGAGAAAACTTTAAAAAGAAGGAGAGCATCTCTCTCTAGCTGCCTTGCGGACGCTGTTTTCCTTGGACTAGATGTGGAATCGATCCTCGATGAGGCGAAGGTCTCGTCGTGCCAGACTAGAGTACCGGTTCGAAAGGGCCATAACTTTTGATCCCACCGTTGGATCGGCCATGAAGTTTTACAAGAGTTTCCAGACGCCGTTTTCCTTGGAGTAGATTTGGAATCGCTACTCGGTAAGGTGAAGGGCTCGTCACGTCGGACCAGAGTACCGGTTCGGAAAGGCCATAACTTTTGATCAGACCGTTGGATCTCCCTCAAATTTTTACAGGAGTTCCCGGACGCTGTTTTCCTTGGAGTAGATGTCGAATCGCTACTCCTTGAGCCAAAGGCTCGCCGCTCGAGACCAGAGTACCGGTTCGAAAGGGCCATAACATTTGATCCGACCGTTGGATCTCCCTCAAATGTTTACAGGAGTTTCTGGACGCTGTTTTCCTTAAAGTACATGTGGAATCGCTACTCGGTGAGGCAAAGGTCTCGTCGCTCGAGACCAGAGTACCGGTTAGAAAGGGCCATAACTTTTCATCCGACCGTTGGATCACCATTAAAAATTTAGAAGTATTTCAGGACACTGATTTCCTTGTAGTAGATATGGAACCGCTACTCGATGTGCCGGAGGTCTCCTCGCTCCAAACCAGCGTACCGGTTCGAAAGGGCCATAACTTTTGATCCGACCGTTGGATCACCTTTAAAATTTTAAAAAAGCTTTCGAACGCTGTTTTGCTTGGAGTACATGTGGAATCGCTACTCGCCGCGGCGTAGGTCTCATCGCTCCGGACCAGCGTCCCGGTACGAAAGGGCCCTAACTTTTGATCCGACCGTTGGATCTCCCTCAAATTTTTACTGGAGTTTCCGGACGCTGTTTCACTTGGAGTAGATGTGGAATCGCTACTTGGTGAGGCGGAGGTCTCCTCGCTCGAGACTAGAGTACCGGTTCGAAAGGGCCATAACTTTTGATCCGACCGTTGGATCTCCCTTAAATTTTTACAGGAGTTTCCGGACGCTGTTTTCGTTGGAGCAAATGTGGAATCACTTCTCGGTGAGCCGGAGGTCTCGTCGCTCGAGACCAGAGTTGCGGTTCGAAAAGGCCATAACTTTTGATCCGACTGTGGATCACCTTTAAATTTTTAAAAGAGCTTCTAAACGCTGTTTTTCTTGGAGTACATGTGGAATCGCTACTCGGTGCGGCGTAGGTCTCATTGCTCCGGACCAGAGTACCGGTTCGAAAGGGCCATAACTTTTGATGCGACAGTTGGATCTCCCTCAAATTTTTAGCGTTTCCGGACGCTGTTTTCCTTGAAGTAGATGTCAAATAGCTACTAGGTGAGGCGGACGTCTCGTCGCTCCAGACCAGAGTACCGGTTCAAAAGGGCCATAACTTTTGATCCGACCGTTGGATCACCCTCAAAATTTTAGAAGAGTTTCCACACGCTGTTTTCCTTGGAGTAGATGTGGAATCGCTACTCGGTGAGACGGAGGTCTTGTGTCGCCGTACCAGAGTACCGGTTCGAAAGGGCCATAACTTTTGATCCGACAGTTGGATCGCCATCAAATTTTAGAAGAGTTTATGGACGCTGTTTTCCTTGGATTTGATGTGGAATCGCTACTCGAGGAGGTGGAGGTCTCAACGCGCCAGACCAGAGTACCGGTTCGAAAAGGCCATAACTTTTCATTCTTCCGTTGGATCGCCCTCAAAATTTTGTAAGTGTTTCCGGATGCTGTTTTCCATGGAGTAGATGTGGAATCGCTACTCGGTGAGGCGGAGGTCTCGTCGCTCCAGACCAGAGTACCGGTTCGAAAGGGCCATAACTTTTGATCCGATCGTTGGATCACCCTCAAAATTTTAGAAGAGTTTTTTAACGCTGTTTTCCTTGGAGTGGATGTGGAATCGCTACTCGGTAAGGCATAGGTCTCCTCGCTCGAGACGAGAGTACCGGTTCGAAAGGGCCATAACTTTTGATCCAACCGTTGGATCACCGTTAAAATTTTAGAAGAGTTTCCCGACGCTATTTTCCTTGGAGTAGTTGTGGAATCGCTTTTTGGTGCGGCGGAGGTATCGTCGCTCGAGACCAGCGTACCGGTTCTAAAAGGCCATAACTTTTGATCCGACTGTTGGATCTCCCTCAAATTGTCACAGGAGTTTCCGGACGCCGTTTTCCACGGTGTAGATGTGGAATCGCTACTCAGTGAGGCGGAGGTCTCGTTGCTCCAGACCAGAGTACCGGTTCGAAAGCGCCATAACTTTTGATTCGACCATTGGATCACCCTCAAAATTTTAAAAGAGTTTCCCGACGCTCTTTTCCTTGGAGTAGATGTGGAATCGCTGCTCGGTGCGGCGAAGGTCTCATCACTCCAGACCAACGTACCGGTTCGAAAGGGCCATAACTTTTGATCCGACTGTTGGATCTCCCTCAAATTTTTACAGGAGTTTCCGGACACTGTTTTCCTTGGAGTAGATGTGGAATCGCTACTCGGTGAGGCGGAGGTCTCGTCGCTCCAGACTAGAGAACCGGTTTCAAAAAGGCCATAACATTTGATCCGACTGTTGGATCTCCCTCAAATGTTTACAGGAGATTCCGGACACTGTTTTCCTTAGAGTAGATGTGGAATCGCTACTCGGTGAGGCAGAGGTCTCGTCGCTCGAGACTAGAGTACTGGTTCGAAAGGGCCTTAACTTTTGATCCGACCGTTGGATCACCCTTAAAAATTTAGAAGTGTTTCAGGACACTGATTTCCTTGGAGTAGATATGGAACTGCTAGTCGATGCGGCGGAGGTCTTCTCGCTCCAAACCAGCGTACCGGTTCGAAAGGGCCATAATTTTTTATCTGACCGTTGTATCTCCCTCAAATTTTTACTGGAGTTTTCGGACGCTGTTTTCCTTAGAGTACATGTGGAATCGCTACTCGGTGAGGCGGAGGTCTCGTTGCTCCAAACCAAAGTACCGGTTCGAAAAAGGCAATAACTTTTGATCCGACCGTTGGATCTCCCTTAAATTTTTACAGGAGTTCCCGGACGCTGTTTTCCTTGGAGTAGATGTGGAATCGCTACTCGGTGACGCGGAGGTCTCGTCGCTCGAGACTAGAGTTGTGATTCCAATGGGCCATAACTTTTGATTCGACTGTTGGATCACCTTTAAAATTTTAAAAGAGCTTCCAAACGCTGTTTTCCTTGGAGTACATGTGGAATCGCTACTCGGTGCGGCGTAGGTCTCATCGTTTCGGACCAGTGTCCCGGTACGAAAATGCCCTAACTTTTGATCCAACCGTTAGATCTCCCTCAAATTTTTACTGGAGTTTCCGGTCGCTGTTTCACTTGGAGTAGATGTGGAATCGCTACTCGGTAAGGCGGAGGTCTCCTCGCTTGAGACTACAGTACCGGTTCGAAAGGGCATAACTTTTGATCCGACCGTTGGATCTCCCTTAAAGTTTTATAGGAGTTTCCGGATGCTATTTTCCTTGGAGCAAATATGGAATCACTACTCGGTGACGCGGTGGTCTCGTCGCTCGAGACCAGAGTTGCGGTTCGAAAGGGCCATCACTTTTGATCCGACCGTTGGATCACCCTCAAATTTTTTCTGGAGTTTCCGGACGCTGTTTCACTTGGAGTAGATGTGGAATCCCCACTCGGTGCGGCGGAGGTCTCCTCGCTCCGGACCAGCATACGGGTTCGAAACGGCCATAACTTTTGATCCGACCGTTGGATCGCCACAAAATTTTATAAGAGTTTCCGGACGCTGTTTTCTTTGGAGTAGATGTGGAATCGATACTCGGTGAGGCGTAGGTCTCGTCACTCCAGACTAGAGTACCGATTCGAAAGGGCCATAGCATTTGATCCGACTGTTGGATCACCCTCAAAATTTTAGAAGAGTTTCCGAACGCTGTTTTCCTTGGAGTAGATGTGGAATCGCTGCTCGGTGAGGAGGAGGCCTCGACGCTCGAGACCAAAGTACCGGTTCGAAAGGGCCATAACTTTTGATTCGACCGTTGGATCACTCTTAAAATTTTAGAAGAGTTTCCGAACGCTGTTTTCCTTGGAGTAGATGTGGAATCGCTACTCGGTGCGGCTGAGGTCTCATTGCTACGGACCAGCGTCCCGGTTCGAAAGGGCCATAACTTTTGATCCGACCGTTGGATCACCCTCAAAATTTTAGAAGAGTTTCCGAACGCTGTTTTCCTTGGAGTAGATGTGGAATCGCTTCTCGGTGAGGCGGAGGTCTCGACGTTCGAGACCAGAGTACCGGTTCGAAAGCGCCATAACTTTTGATCCAATCGTTGGATCTCCCTCAAATTGTCACAGGAGTTTCCGAACGCCGTTTTCGACGGTGTAGATGTGGAATCGCTACTCAGTGAGGCGGAGGTCTCGTCGCTCCAGACCAGAGTACCGGTTCGAAAAGGCCATAACTTTTGATCTGACCGTTGGATCACCCTCAAAATTTTAGAAGAGTTTCCTGACGCTCTTTTCCTTGGAGTAGATGTGGAATCGCTACTCAGTGTGGCAGACGTCTCATCGCTCCAGACCAGCGTACCAGTTCGAAAGGCCATAACTTTTGATCCGACGGTTCTATCTCCCTCAAATTTTTTCTGGAGTTTCCGGAAGCTGTTTCCCTTGGAGTAGAAGTGGAATCGATACTCGGTGAGGCGGAGGTCTCGTCACTCCAGACCAGAGTACCGATTCAAAAGGGCCATAACTTTTGATCAGACTGTTGGATCTCCCTTAAATTTTTACAGGAGTTTTCGGACGCTGTTTTCCTTGTAGTATATGTTGAATCGCTACTCGATGAGGCGGAGGTCTCGCCGCTCGAGACTAGAGTACCGGTTCGAAAGGGCTATAACTTTTGATCCGACCATTAGATCTCCCTCAAATATTTATAGGAGTTTCCGGACGCTGTTTTCCTTAGAGAAGATGTGGAAGCGCTACTCGGTGAGGCAGAGGTCTCGTCGCTCGAGACTAGAATACCGGTATGAAAGGGCCATAACTTTTGATCCGACCGTTGTATCACCCTTAAAAATTTAGAAGTGTTTAAGGACGCTGATTTCCTTGGAGTAGATGGGAACCGCTACTCGGTGCAGCGGAGGTCTCCTCTCTCCAAACCAGTGTACCGGTTCGAAAGTGCCATAACTTTTGATTAGACCGTTGTATCTCCCTCAAATTTTTACTGGAGGACGCTGTTTTCCTTGGAGCAGATGTGGAATCGCTACTCGATGAGGCGGAGGTCTCGTCTCTCGAGACCAGAGTACCGGTTAGAAAGGGTCACAACTTTTGATCCGACCGTTGGATCTCCCTTAAATTTTTACAGGAGTTTCCGGACGCTGTTTTCCTTGGGGCAGATGTGGAATCGCTACTCGATGAGGCGGAGGTCTCGCCGCTCGAGACCAGAGTTGGGGTTCGAAAGGGGCATTACTTTTGATCCAACCATTGGATCACCTTTAAAATTTTATACGAGTTTCCGAACGCTGTTTTCCTTAGAGTACATGTGGAATCGCTACTCGGTGCGGCGTAGGTCTCATTGCTCCGAACCAGCGTCCCGGTTCGAAAGGGCCATAACTTTTGATCCGACCATTGGATCTCCCTCAAATTTTTATTGGAGTTTCCGGATGCTGTTTCACTTGGAGTACATTTGGAATCCCTACTCGATGAGGCGGAGGTCTCGTCGCCCCGGACCAGAGTACCGGTTCGAAAGGGCATTAACTTTTGATCTGACTGTTGGATCTCCCTCAAATGTTTACAGGAGTATCCGGATGCAATTTTCCTTGGAGTAGATTTGGAATCGCTACTCGGTGAGGCAAAGGTCTCGTCGCTCGAGACTAGAGTACCGGTTCGAAAGGGCCATAACTTGTGATTCGACCGTTGGATCTCCCTTAAAATTTTAGAAGTGTTTCCGGATGCTGTTTTTCTTGGAGTGAATGGCGAACCGCTACTCGGTGCAGCGAAGGTTTGCTTGCTCCAGACCAGCGTACCGGTTCGAAAGGGCCCTAACTTTTGATCCGATCGTGGGATCTCCCTTAAATTTTTACAGGAGTTTCTGGACGCTGTTTTCCTTGAAATAGATGTCGATTCACTACTCGGTGAGGCGGAGGGCTCACCGCTCCAGACCAGCGTACCGAGTCGAAAGGGCCATAACTTTTGATCCGACCGTTGGATCGCCCCTAAATTTTTACATGAGTTTTCGAAAGCCGTTTTCAATTAAGTACATGTTGAATCCCTACTTTGTGAAGCGGAGGTCTCGTCGCCCCGGACCAGAGTACCGGTTCGAAAGGGCCATAACTTTTAATCCGATCGTTGGATCACCCTTAAAAGTTTAGAAGAGTTTCCGAACGTTGTTTTCTTGGAGTAGATGTGTAACCGCTACTCGGTGCGGCGGAGGTCTCCTCGCTCCAGACCATCATACCGGTTCGAAACGGCCATAACTTTTGATCCGTCCGTTGGATCATTCTTAAAATTTTAGAAGAGTTTCCGAACGTTGTTTTCCTTGGAGTACATGTGGAATCGCTACTTGGTGCGGCGGATGTCTCATCGCTCCGGACCAACGTCCCGGTTCGAAAGGGCCATAACTTTGATCCGATGTTGGATCTCCCACAAATTTTTACAGGAGTTTCCGGACGCTGTTTTGCTTGTTGTACATGCGGAATCCTTACTCGGTGAGGCGGAGGTCTCGTTGTCCCGGACAAGAGTACCGGTTCGAAAGGGCATTAACTTTTGATCTGACTGTTGGATCTCCCTCAAATGTTTATAGTAGTATCCGGACGCTTTTTCCTTGGAGTAGATTTGGAATCGCTACTCGGTGAGGCAGAGGTCTCGTCGCTCGAGACTAGAATACCGGTTCGAAAGGGCCATAACTTTTGATCCGACCGTTGGATCCCCCTTAAAATTTTAGAAGAGTTTTCAGATGTTTTTTTCCTTGGAATAGATGTTGAATCGCTACTCGGTGCGGCGGACATCTCATCACTCCATATCAGTGTACCGGTTCGAAAGGGTCATAACTTTTGATCCGACCATTGTATCTCCCTCAAATTTTATCTGAAGTTTCCGGACTTTGTTTCCCTTGGAGTAGATGTGGAATCGCTACTCGGTGAGGTGGAGGTCTCGTCGCCCCAGACTAGAGTACCGGTTCGAAAGGGCATTAACTTTTGATCCGACCGTTGGATCTCCCTCAAATTTTTACTGGAGTTTCCAGACGCTGTTTTCCTTGGAGTAGATGTGGAATCGCTACTCGGTGCGGCGAACGTCTCCTCTCTCTAGACCAGCGTACTGGTTTGAAAGGGCCATAACATTTGATCCGACCGTTGTATCTCCCTTAAAATTTTTCTGAAGTTTCCAAACGCTGTTTGCCTTGGAGTAGATTTGGAATCGCTACTCGGTGAGCCAGAGGTCTCGCCGCTCGAGACCAGAGTATCGGTTCGAAAGGGCCATAACTTTTGATCCGGTCGTTGGATCTCCCTCAAATGTTTAAAGGAGTTTCTGGACGTTGTTTACCTTGGAGTAGATGTGGAATCGCTACTAGGTGAGGTAGAGGTCTCGTCGCTCGAGACTAGAGTACCGTTCGAAAGGGCCTTAACTTTTGATCCGACCGTTGGATCACCCTTAAAATATTAAAAGTGTTTTCGGACGTTGTTTTCCTTGGAGTGAATGACGAACAGCTACTCGGTGCGGCGGAGGTCCCCTCGCCCCATACCAGAGTACCGGTTAGAAAGGGCCATAACTTTTGATCCGACCGTTGGATCTCCCTCAAATTTTTACAGGACTTTCAGGACGCCGTTTTCCATGATGTAAATGTGGAATCGCTACTCGGTGAGTCGGAGGTCTCGTCGCTCGAGACCAGAGTATCGGTTCGAAAGGGCCATAACTTTTGATCCGACCGTTGGATCACCCTCAAAATTTTAGAAGAATTTTCCAGATGTTGTTTTCCTTGGAGTAAACGTGTAACCGCTACTCGGTGCGGCGAAGGTCTCCTCTCTCCAAACCAGCGTACCAGTTCGAAAGGGCCATAACTTTTAATCCGACCGTGGGATCTTCGGACGCTGTTTTCCTTGAAGTAAATGTCGAATCGCTACTCGGTTACGCGGAAGGCTCGTCGCGCCAGACTAGAATACCGGTTTGAAAGGGCCATAACTTTTGATCCGACCGTTGGATCGTCATCCACTTTTTACATGAGTTTCTGGACGCCGTTTTCAATGGAATAGATGTGGAATCGCTACTCGGTGAGGTGGAGGTCTCGTCGCCCCGAACTAGAGTACCGGTTCGAAAGGGCATTAACTTTTGATCCGACCGTTGGATCTCCCTCAAATTTTTACTGGAGTTTCCAGATGCTGTTTTCCGGAGTAGATGTGGAATTGCTACTCGATGCGGCGGAGGTCTCCTCGGTCCAGACCAGCGTACCGGTTCGAAAGGGCCAAACTTTTGATTCGACCATTGTATCACCTTTAAAATTTTAGAAGAGTTTGGACGCTCCGGACCAGCGTATCGATTCGAAAGGGCTATAACTTTTGATTCGACCGTTGGATCTCCTTCAAATTTTTACAGGAGTTTCCGAACGCTGTTTTCCTTGGAGTAGATGTCGAACCGCTACTCGATGAGGCAGAGGTCTCGTTGCTCGAGACAAGAGTACCGGTTCGAAAGAGCAATGACTTTTGATCCGACCGTTAGATCCCCCTTAAAATTTTAGAAGAGTTTCCGGATGTTGTTTTCCTTGGAGTACATGTGGAATCGCTACTCGGTGCGCCGGAAGTCTCCTCGCTCCGGACCAGCGTCCCGATTCGAAAGGGCCATAACTTTTGATCCGACCGTTGCATCTCCCTCAAATGTTTACTGGAGTTTCCGGACGCTATTTTCCTTAGAGTAGATGTGGAATCGCTACTCGATGCGGCGGAGGTCTCCTCACTCCAGACCAACGTACCGGTTCGAAAGGGCCATACTTTTGATCCGACTGTTGGATCACCTTTAAAATTTTAGAAGAGTTTCCGAACGTTGTTTTCCTTGGAGTACATGTTGAATCCCTACTCGGTGAGGCGAAGGTCTCGTCGCACCGGACGAGAGTACTGGTTTGAAAGGGCATTAACTTTGGATCCAACCGTTGGATCTCCCTCAAATGTTTACAGGAGTATCCGGACGCTATTTTCCTTGGAGTAGATTTGGAATCGCTACTCGGTGAGGCAGAGGTCTCATCGCTCGAGACCAGGGTACCGGTTCGAAAGGGCCATAACTTTTGATCCGACCGTTGGATCCCCCTTAAAATTTTAGAAGATTTTCCGGACTCTGTTTTCCTTGGAGTAAATGGGGAACCGCTACTCGGTGCGGCGGGGGTCTCCTCTCTCCAAACCAGCGTATCGGTTCGAAAGGGCCATAACTTTTTATCCGACCGTTGGATTTCCCTCAAACGTTTACAGGAGTATCCGGACGGTATTTTCCTTGGAGTAGATGTGGAATCGCTACTATGTGACGCAAAGGTCTCGCCGCTGGAGACTAGAGTACCGGTTCGAAAGGGCCATAACTTTTGATCCGACCGTTGGATATCACTCAAATGTTTACAGGAGTATCCGGACGCTAGAGTAGATGTGGAATCACTACTATGTGAGGCAAAGGTCTCGCCGCTCGAGACTAGAGTACCAGTTCGAAAAGGGCCATAACTTTTGATCCGACCGTTGGATCACACTTAAAAATTTAGAAGAGTTTTGAAACGTTGTTTTCCTTGGAGTACATGTGGAATCTCTCCTAGGTAAGATGGAGGTCTCGTCGCTCCAGACCAGAGCACCGGTTAGAAATGGCCATAACTTTTGATCCGACTGTTGGATCACCATTAAATTTTTGTAGGAGTTTCCGGACGCTGTTTTTCTTGGAGTAGATGTGGAATTGCTACTCGGTGAGGCGAAGGTCTCGTCACTAGAGAGAGAGTACCGGTTCGAAAAGGGCCATAACTTTTGATCCGACCGTTGGATCACCCTTAAAATTTTAAAAGAGTTTTCGGACGCTGTTTTCCTTGGAGTACATGTGGAATCGCTGCTCGGTGCGGCGGAGGTCTCATCGCTCCAGACCAGCGTACCAGTTCTAAAGGGCCATAACTTTTGATCCGACCGTTGTATCTCCGTCAAATTTTTAATGGAGTTTCCGAACGCTGTTTTCCTTGGAGTACATGTGGAATCGCTACTCGGTGAGGCGGAGGTCTCGTCGCTCGAGACTAGATTACCGGTTCGAAAGGGCAATAACTTTTGATCCTACCGTTGGATCACCCTTAAAGTTTTAGAAGAGTTTCCGGATGCTGTTTTCCTTGGAGTAGATGTGGAATTGCTGCTCGGTGCGGCGGAGGTCTCGTCGCTCCAGACCAGCGTACCAGTTAGAAAGGGCAATAACTTTTGATCCGACCGTTGGATCTCCCTCAAATTTTTACAGGAGTTTCCAGACGCTGTTTTCCTTGGAGTAGATGTGGAATCGCTACTCCGTGAGGTGGACGTCTCGTCGATCGTGACTATAGTACCGTTTCGAAAGGGCCATAACTTTTGATCCGACCGTTGGATCACCCTTAAAATTTTAGAAGAGTTTCTGGATGCTGTTTTCCTTGGAGTAGATGTGGAATCGCTACTCGGTGAGGCGGAGGTCTCGTCGCTCTAGACTAGCGTACCGGTTAGAAAGGGCCATAACTTTTGATTTCCAGCAGTTGGATCACCGTTAAAATTTTAGAAGAGTTTTCGAACGCTGTTTTCCTTGGAGTACATGTGGAATCGCTACTCGGTGCGTCGGAGGTCTCATCGCTCCGGACCAGAGTACCGGTTCGAAAGGGAAATAACTTTTGATCCGACCGTTGGATCACCCTTAAAATATTAGAAGTGTTTCCGGATGCTCTTTTTCTTGGAGTAGATGAGGAACCGCTACTCGGTGCGACGGAGGTCCCCTCGCTCCATACCAGAGTACCGGTTAGAAAGGACCATAACTTTTGATCCGACCGTTGGATCTCCCTCAAATTTTTACAGGAGTTTCAGGACGTCGTTTTCCATGGTGTAGATGTGGAATCGCTACTCGGTGAGGCGGAGGTCTCGTCGCTCGAGACCAGAGTACCGGTTCGAAAGGGCCATAACTTTTGATCAGATCGTTGGATGACCCTCAAAATTTTAGAAGAGTTTCCGGATGCTGTTTTCCTTGGAGTACATGTGTAACCTCTACTCGGTGCGGTGAAGGTCTCCTCGCTCCAAACGAGCGTACTGGTTCGAAAGGGCCATAACTTTTCATCCGCCAATGGGATCTCCCTCAAATTTTTACAGGAGTTTCTGGAAGCTGTTTTCCTTGAAGTAGATGTCAAATCGCTACTCGGTGACGCGGAGGGCTCGTCGCGCCGGACTAGAATACCGGTTTGAAAGGGCCATAACTTTTGATCCGACCGTTGGATCGCCATCAACTTTTTACAGGAGTTTCTGAACGCCGTTTTCAATGGAGTAGATGTGGAATCGCTACTCGGTGAGGTGGAGGTCTCGTCGCCCCGGACTAGAGTACCGGTTCGAAAGGCCATTAACTTTTGATCCGACCGTTGGATCTCCCTCAAATTTTTACAGGAGTTTCCAGACGCTGTTTTCCTTGGAGTAGATGTGGAATCGCTACTCGGTGCGGCGGAGGTCTCCTCGCTCCAGACCAGCGTACCGGTTCGAAAGGGCCACAACTTTTGATCCGACCATTGGATCACCTTTAAAATTTTAGAGGAGTTTCCGGACGCTGTTTTCCTAGAAGTAGATGTGGAATCGCTACTCGGTGAGGCGTAAGTCTCGTAGCTCTTGACCAGAGTAGCAGTTCGAAAGGGCTATAACTTTTGATCCGACCGTTGGATCTCCTTCAAATTTTTACAACCCTGTTTTCCTTGGAGTAGATGTCAAACCGCTATTCGGTGCGGTGGAGGTCTGCTCGCTCCAAACCAGCGTACCAGTTCGAAAGGGCCATAACTTCTTATCTGACCGTTGTATATCCCTCAAATTTTTACTGGAGTTTCCGGACGCTGTTTTCCTTGGAGTACATGTTGAATTGCTACTGGGTGAGGCGGAGGTCTCGGCGCTCCAGAACATAGTACCGGTTAAAAAGGGCCATAACTTTTGATCCGACCGTTGGATCTCGCTCAAATTTTTACTGGAGTTTCCGGACGCTATTTTTCTTAGAGTAGATGTGGAATCGCTACTCGATGCGGCGAAGGTCTCCTCGCTCCAGACAAGCGTACCGGTTCGAAAGGGCCATAACTTTTGATCCGACCGTTGGATCACCTTTAAAATTTTAGAAGAGTTTCTGAATGTTGTTTTCCTTGGAGTACATGTTGAATCCCTACTCGGTGAGGCGGAGGTCTCGTCGCCCCGGACCGGAGTACCGGTTCGAAAGGGCATTAACTTTGGATCCGACCATTGGATCTCTCTCAAATGTTTACAGGAGTATCCATATGCTATTTTCCTTGGAGTAGATTTGGAATCGCTACTCGGTGCAGCGGAGGTCCCCTCGCTCCATACCAGAGTACCGGTTAGAAAGGACCATAACTTTTGATCCGACCGTTGGATCTCCCTCAAATTTTTACAAGAGTTTCAGGACGACGTTTTCCATGGTGTAGATGTGGAATCGCTACTCGGTGAGGCGGAGGTCTCGTCGCTCGAGACCAGAGTACCGGTTCGAAAGGGCCATAACTTTTGATTAGACCGTTGGATCACCCTCAAAATTTTAGAAGAGTTTCCGGATGCTATTTTCCTTGGAGTAAACGTGTAACCGCTACTCGGTGCGGCGGAGGTCTCCTCGCTCCAAACTAGCGTACCAGTTCGAAAGGGCTATAACTTCTAATCCGACCGTGGGATCTCCCTCAAATTTTTACAGGAGTTTCCGGACGCTGTTTTCCTTGAAGTAGATGTCGAATCGCTACTAGGTGACGCGGAAGGCTCGTCGCGCCGGACTAGAATACCGGTTTGAAAGGGCCATAACTTTTGATCTGACCGTTGGATCGCCATCAACTTTTTACATGAGTTTCTGGACGCCGTTTTCAATGGAATAGATGTGGAATCGCTACTCGATGAGGTGGAGGTCTCGTCGCCCCGAACAAGAGTACCGGTTCGAAAGGGCAATAACTTTTGATCCGACCGTTGGATCTCCCTCAAATTTTTACTGGAGTTTCCAGATGTTGTTTTCCTTGGAGTAGATGTGGAATTGCTACTCGGTGCGGTGGAGATCTCCTCGGTCCAGACCAGCGTACCGATACGAAAGGGCCATAACTTTTGATCCGACCATTGTATCACCTTTAAATTTTTAGAAGAGTTTGGACGCTGTTTTCCTTGAAGTAGATGTGGAATCGCTACTCGGTGCGGCGTAGGTCTCATCGCTCCAGACCAGCGTATCGGTTTGAAAGGGCTATAACTTTTGATCCGACTGTTGGATCTCCTTCAAATTTTTATAGGAGTATCCGGACGCTTTTTCCTTGGAGTAGATTTGGAATTGCTACTCGGTGAGGCAGAGGTCTCGCCGCTCAAGACTAGGGTACCGGTTCGAAATGACCATAACTTTTGATCCGACCGTTGGATCCCCCTTAAAATTTTAGAAGATTTTCCGGACTTTGTTTTCCTTGGAGTAGATGGGGAACCGTTACTCGGTGCGGTGGGGGTCTCCTCTCTCCAAACCAGCGTACCGGTTCGAAAGGGCCATAACTTTTGATCCGACCGTTGTATCTCCCTCAAATTTTTACTGGAGTTACCGGACGCTGTTTTCCTTGGAGAAGATGTGGAATCGCTACTCGGTGAGGCGGAGGTCTCGTCGCTCGAGACCAGAGTACCGGTTAGAAAGGGCCACAACTTTTGATCCGACCGTTGGATCACCTTTAAAATTTTAGGAGAGTTTCCGAATGTTGTTTTCCTTGGAGTACATGTTGAATCCCTACTCGGTGAGGCGGAGGTCTAGTCGCCCCGGACTAGAGTACCGGTTCAAAAGGGCATTAACTTTTGATCCGACCGTTGGATCTCCCTCAAATTTTTAGTGGAGTTTCCAGACACTGTTTTCCTTGGAGTAGATGTGGAATCGCTACTCGGTGCGGCGGAGGTCTCCTCGCTCCAGACCAGCGTACCGGTTCGAAAGGGCCACAACTTTTGATCCGACCATTGGATCACCTTTAAAATTTTAGAAGAGTTTCCGGACGCTGTTTTCCTAGAAGTAGATGTGGAATCGCTACTCGGTGAGGCGTAGGTCTCGTAGCTCCAAACCAGAGTAGCGGTTCGAAAGGGCTATAACTTTTGATCCGACCGTTGGATCTCCTTCAAATTTTTACAGGAGTTTTCGGACGCTGTTTTCCTTGGAGTAGATGTCAAACCGCTACTCGGTGAGGCAGAGGTCTCGTCGCTCGAGACAAGAGTACCGGTTCGAAAGAGCCATGACTTTTGATCCGACCGTTGGATCCCCCTTAAAATTTTAGAAGAGTTTCCGGACACTGTTTTCCTTGGAGTACATGTTGAATCCCTACTCGGTGAGGCGGAGGTCTCGTCGCCCCGGACCGGAGTACCGGTTCGAAAGGGCATTAACTTTGGATCCAACCGTTGGATCTCCCTCAAATGTTTACAGGAGTATCCAGATGCTATTTTCCTTGGAGTAGATTTGGAATCGCTACTCGGTGAGGCAGAGGTCTCGCCGCTCGAGACTAGAGTACCGGTTCGAAAAGACCATAACTTGTGATTCGATCGTTGGATCTCCCTTAAAATTTTAGAAGTGTTTCCGGACGCTGTTTTCTTTGGAGTGAATGGGGAACCGCTACTCGGTGCGGCTGGGGTCTCCTCTCTCCAAACCAGCGTACCTGTTCGAAAGGGCCATATCTTTTGATCCGACCGTTGGATCACCTTTAAAATTTTAGAAGAGTTTTCGAACGTTGTTTTCCTTGGAGTACATGTTGAATCCCTACTCGGTGAGGCGAAGGTCTCGTCGCCCCGGACGAGAGTACCGGTTCGAAAGGGCATTAACTTTGGATCCGACCGTTGGATCTCCCTCAAATGTTTACAGGACTATCCGGACGCCATTTTCCTTGGAGTAGATGTGGAATCGCTACTCGGTGAGGCAGAGGTCTCGCCACTCGAGACCAGGGTACCGGTTCGAATGGGCCATAACTTTTGATCCGACCGTTGGATCACCCTTCAAATTTTAAAAAAGGTTCCGAACGTTGTTTTCCTTGGAGTACATGTGGAATCGCTACTCGGTGCAGCGTAGGTCTCATCGCTCCGGACCAGCGTCCCGGTACGAAAGGGCCCTAACTTTTGATTCGACCGTTGGATCTCCCTCAATTTTTTACTTGAGTTTCCGGACGCTATTTTTCTTAGAGTAGATATGGAATCGCTACTCGATGCGGCGGAGGTCTCCTCGCTCCAGACCAGCATACCGGTTCGAAAGGGCCATAACTTTTGATCCGACCGTTGGATCACCTTTAAAATTTTTCATGGAGTAGATGTGGAACCACTGCACAGTGCAGCGGAGGTCTCATCGCTCCAGACCAACGTACCGGTTCGAAAGGGCCATAACTTTTGATCCAAGCGTTGGATTTCCCTTAAACGTTTACAGGTGTATCCGGACGGTATTTTCCTTGAAGTAGATGTGGAATCGCTACTATGTGAGGCAAAGGTCTTGCCGCTCGACACTAGAGTACCGGTTCGAAAAGGGCCATAACTTTTGATCCGATCGTTGGATCACCCTTAAAATTTTAGAAGAGTTTTGGAACGCTGTTTTCCTTGGAGTACATGTGGAATCTCTCCTCGGTGAGGCGGAGGTCTCGTCGCTCCAGACCAGAGCACCGGTTAGAAATGGCCATAACTTTCGATCCGACCGTTGGATCACCCTTAAATTTTTATAGGAGTTTCCGGACGCTGTTTTTCTTGAAGTAGATGTGGAATCGCTAGTCGGTGGGGCGGAGGTCTCGTCGCTAGAGACGAGAATACCGGTTCGAAAAGGGCCATAACTTTTGATCCGACCTTTGGATCACCCTTAAAATTTTAGAAGAGTTTTCAGATGCTGTTTTCCTTGGAGTACATGCGGAATCGCTGCTCGGTGCGGCGAAGGTCTCATCGCTCCAGACCAGCGTACCAGTTCTAAAGGGCCATAACTTTTGATCCGACCGTTGTATCTCCGTCAAATTTTTAATGGAGTTTCTGAACGCTGTTTTCCTTGGAGAACATATGGAATCGCTACTCGATGGGGTGGAGGTCTCGTCGCTCGAGACCAGCGTCCTAGTTCGAAAGGGCCATAACTGTTGATCCGACCGTTGGATCACCGTCTAAATTTTAGAAGAGTTTCTAGATGTTGTTTTCCTTGGAGTCGATGCGGAATAGCTTCTCAGTGAGGCGGAGATCTCGTCGCTCGAGACTAGATTACCGGTTCGAAAGGGCCATAACTTTTGATCCGACCGTTGGATCACCCTTAAAATTTTAGAAGAGTTTCTGGATGCTGTTTTCCTTGGAGTAGATGTGGAATCGCTGCTCGGTGCGGCGGAGGTCTCGTTGCTCCAGACCAACATACCAGTTAGAATGGGCAATAACTTTTGATCCAACCGTTGGATCTCCCTCAAATTTTTACAGGAGTTTCCGGACGCTGTTTTCCTTGGAGTAGATGTGGAATCGCTACTTCGTGAGGTGGACGTCTCGTCGATCGTGACTATAGTACCGTTTCGAAAGGGCCATAACTTTTGATCCGACCGTTGGATCACCCTTAAAATTTTAGAAGAGTTTTCGGATGCTGTTTTCCTTGGAGTAGATGTGGAATCGCTACTCGGTGAGGCGGAGGCCTCGTCGCTCTAGACTAGCATACCGGTTAGAAAGGGCCATAACTTTTGATCCGACCGTTGGATCTCCGTCAAATTTTTACAGGAATTTTCGGATGCTGTTTTCCTTGGAGTACTTGTGAATCGCTACTCGGTGCGTCAGAGGTCTCATCGCTCCGGACCAGCGTCCCGGTTCGAAAGGGCCATAACTTTTGATCCGACCGTTATACCTCCTCAAATTTTTACTAGAGTTTCTGGAAGTTGTTTTCCTTGGAGTAGATGTGGAATCGCTACTCGATGCGGCGGAGGTCTCATCGCTCCCAACTAGCGTACCGGTTCGAAAGGGCCATAACTTTTGATCCGGCAGTTAGATCGACCAAAAATTTTAGATGTGTTTCCGGACGCTGTTTTCCGTGGAGTAGATGTGGAACTGCTAGTCGGTGAGGTGGAGGTCTTAGTGCTCAAGACCAGCGTACCGGTTCGAAAGGGTCATAACTTTTGATCCGACCGTTGTATCTCCCTCAAATGTTTACTGGAGTTTCCGGACGCTGTTTTCCTTGGAGTAGATGTGGAATCGCTGCTTGGTGTGGCGGAGGTCTCGTCGCTCCAGACCAGCGCACAGGTTAGAAAGGGACATAACTTTTGATCCGACAGTTGGAT
>Ga0307513_10004648_pt1 | contig 18273 bp, 17 predicted proteins | sample 15_EM_MG_FD_202174 | JGI IMG/M metagenome (GOLD analysis project Ga0307513, IMG submission 202174) | Populus trichocarpa ectomycorrhiza microbial communities from riparian zone in the Pacific Northwest, United States - 15_EM | ecosystem: Host-associated > Plants > Roots > Unclassified | place... | reverse complement strand
TCAGAGAGGACCAAAGACTTCCAAAGACTCCCAAAGCATTGTGATGTGTCCTAGGTGTGACGCCAGAGCTTTGGCATTGTTGTGTTTACCTAAGTTTAGCCAGGATCAAAATGCGTTTTCCTGATGTAGCTAGATGCTACCGCTACCAAAGAAGATAACCGGTAATTGCTGTCGCATTTGTTTGACACCTCTTTGTGCCATCTTATCTATTCTTGTGCGATCATGTCTCTTATCTTTAATCAGTACCTCTGATTGTGGATATGAGTGATCTTCAGCAACCTTATTCAGCTTTGCTGCTTGATATGCTAGATTGCTGTCTTTGACTACTCACGCATCTTCTTAGACACATTACATCTTTGACGGCTTCCCTTTGGTCTCTATCTTAGATGATTCTTTATCTTAGAAATCAGGTCCCCAGAATATAATCATCAGTTTCTAAGATTTTTTCAGATCTTCGGCAAGCTTATTCTTCACTTCCCCTTGGTAATCAATGCTTCTAGTTTCCTAACTTGGAAGATTAGGTCTTAGAGCGGTTTCTAAGGTAGCCTATTACTCCGGGATGTCTCCGAGTCTACAGACGCGATCTATTTCTTAGATCATGCGTGCTGTTGCTACTGTCACTCCCTGTTTGGGCGCTTTTCTTAGAAACCTTAGTCATCGAAGGCTCATCGACCAGGTTCTCATCGCGTGCCTCTGCTATTATCCCTCTGAACCATGTAGACATTATTTCAGGTGAGAAATCACAAAATCTCGCAATTTTCAGGGCTGGTTGCATAACCGTCCTATCAACACCATTGAATCAGCGATGTGAGCACCCTCAACAACCACCCTCTGTATATTCCCCACCTGTGCCATGTCAGCAACTGAATGCCACCCAATTGACAATGCCAATGTCACCCACCTTGGATGAACAACTGCCCATGTGGAGTCCCCACCCACACTTGTGCCACATCAGTATGCAATCACCATCAACAACCACCGAGGCAAAGGAAAAAGCGAATGGAAAGACAAGCGAGCAGGGAGATAAAGAGAAGGCATGCAAGGAGACAGGGAGGAGGGGCAGGGAGATGAGGAGGGATGAGGAGACAAGGAGCAGTGGGCCAAAATGGCCCCTCTTGTTCGTCCTCTTCTTTCCATAGCCCCACTGTATGAACGGGGTGGTGTGTATCCCACATACCACCCTGTTCTCTCTTTCTCATTACCCCTCATTGTTCCTATGTACCTTACATTATTATTACTTGTATTATTAGAAATGAATATATATATATATTTTCTACATATTAAATTTTAATCCAATTGTCACTTTATGAGTTGTATAATTTTATAAGTTCATGGGAGGACTCCAGGTGAAGTTCTGGAGAAGTTCACCTGGAGTCCAGGTATATTAAGTACAAATATACAAGTTTACATATGGTTCTGGTGGAGCAGTGTAAAGTACTAAGAAAAGTGAGGGGTGATATGGGCGTGACATGTTATGCGCTTTTCTGTGTGACACACACAAAATAATGTAATCTTTATGGAGAGGCGCATGGCCCGCGAAGCCAGCGTGGTGTTTGGTGTTATTTGTACAGTGCACATTTAGCAGTGATCAATGGTTAGGCAGCTTTTTGGCCGCATCTCGGCAGATTTTGTCCAGATCTTTGTCCATATCAAGGCTAAATTACAATGCGCAGGGGGTCTTCAGAGCAGATTTTTGAAATTTGCGTTGCAATGGGAATATCCTGACATGATAATACACTCAACAGCAAAAAGCAAAAAAATTACTCTGAAGACCCCCAAGAGACACATGGCCTGAGCCAACTGGAAAAAAAATGGGAGGGATCGAGAGGCGTGGTGAAGACTCGGAGTAAAATTGTTATTAAATTTGGCGTGCCAGATGTAATTAATGGATTATGTAACACATGTTTTGGATGCACCTGGTCCACCAAAAGGCATGCTCTGCACTCATAAAGCTGTTATCTCCTATGCACAAAATTTATTCCACACAGAAATAACATCTTTAATCCCTTGACTACCAAAAAAATAAGGAAGAGGTGGAGAAAGCAGAGAACAAGGCTCGGATACTGATTAGCCACTTTTTGAGTGGCTGTGCAATTAGTCATCAGCCGCAACTACTTGTGGATGGTGCGCCTCTCCAATCTTTAAGCTAAAATGGTGTGCTTTGTGCTTAAAAATATGTTAATTATATATCATCAGAAAGCTACAAATGAGTAGAAAATAATGACATTATGTGTGTGAGAAAGGATGTGCTTTCTGCAGTCAAAATCACATAAAACATGCTAGAAATCATGTAAAATGTGTTTAAAAGCATGTCAAGCATACCACACCCATATGATTTATATATAGGTGTAATCAGGGTAAAAATATGGTTCTAACAATACAAAATTCATTATATAAAGCCTATTTTTAAGCACAAAGTGCATTATTTTAGCTTAAAAATTACACTATTTTGTGCATGTCACACAGGAAAGCGCGTGACATGTCACATCCATATCACTATTGTATTCCCCTCACTTTTCTGGTGATTTTGATATATAATATGTGGCTCTAGCTGCCTAGGAAGGCCCAGAACATATTATTTTTTCAGAGAGAAAGGGTATATAATTTACTTATTATACAAGCACTGATGGCACAGTTGGTAGATCACTGATTTAAGTGTGGGAACTATGTTTCTCAAGCCTCTGGTTCAATTCTCCTTCATGTCATTCTTGTCCCAAATACATAAGTTGGATATACAGGAGTACAGTGGACTCCAGTGGAATTCTGGTTGGTCAGACTGGACTATCACTGGACTCCAACCTGTTTTGGGACAAAAAATAGAGTGGACTCTCATGGAACTCAAAATCTTACAGTATTCCTGTGCTATTTGGAATTGACTGGAGTCTGGTGGAGTCTGGTGGACTCCAACTGGAATAAGGGGAGGAGGGTAAAGTTCTCCATGATTTAGCAAAACTTGCAGTGGGTTGTTTACTTTATTATTTTTGCATAGGCTTGAGGCAACTTCCTTGGTTCCTCAACTTATAATAGCTGTCTATAAACTTTTTTTTTGTATGCATGTCTTTTTTGTAGTGTAAATAATATGTAGTTAAAATTTTATGCAAAGTTGGTAGGTTGTGGCTATGCTATGACATGAATAAGCAGGATTTAGATGTTTGGCAACACACCTTGGTTTATTTGGTGAAGGTGTGATTGGGAAAACTCCTAGAGTCCACCACTCCAGCAGACACTCAGAACTCCCATATCCCAGATGCCCTTGACAATCCTTAAACCCCAAAAACAGGATGATATCTGTTTTTTTTTTTTTTGCATATGTACACTAACTCATCAAAAGAAATGTCCACTTTGTATTGTTTGTAGTCTAAGAACGACTTGGGGTAAGCCTTTGAAAAAATATGGATAAAATATTAGACATATAAGCCTTTTGGATAGCTGCAAAGTATATAAAAATTGGGGTGATTTGGATAGATAGCAGTGAGGTGAGGAAAAATGTGATTTTTCAACTACCTCAAGACAAGGTACTTTCTATCCAAGAAAAATATATGTTGTAGTAGAGGATAGTAAGAGTTAACACAAATTTGATTTACAAAATTTTGTGAAGCGGTTCTAAGGTTATCTGCTACTTAATGTAGCTGTTTTTGCCTAAAAATGGAAATAGAACTCTAAAAAGCATCAAAATAGATGATTTGTGGTGCACATAGCTTTCATAAAATTTTGTAAATCAACTTTGTATTAACTTTGGCTATTCTATACTACAACATATATTTTTCTTGGCTAGAAAGCACATTGTTTTCAGGTAGTTGAAAAACTGTATTTTCCCTCACCTCATCGCTACCCATCCAAATCACCCCAATTTTTATATACCTTGCAGCCATCCAGAAGGATTTTATGTCTAATACTTTATCCATATTTTTCCAAAGGTTTATCCCAAGTCATTCTTAGACTACAAACAATACAAGGGTGGACATTTCTTTTGATGAGTTAGTGTACCATGCCTGTCTGCCATGTCACCTGACTTATAGATGCTTCTGATGTTTGGTCAAGCTTAGGTCAGCTTCAGTTGTTGCTGCCATGAGGAGGCAAGGTACTCATGTTTGTGGGTGCTAACAAGTAATGTCCAAAAAAGAAAAGAAGAAAGAGAGAAAAAGGGAGGCTTTTCCAATTTTATTATAACTGCATCATTTCTGGTTCAATTCTGACCAAATAAATTGCAATATGTTCAGAAAATTCACTGCTACAACTATATGTATAAATATCTTTTTTAATTTACTAATCAAGGGGCAAATTTTACTGTTATACACTATCCTCCACCTTGAAAGTTTTTGCATGGTTCATTAGCCCCATACTGGCTATTCTTTTTACTACATTCTTTGATACTGCATGAGAGACATACATTAAGACTTGATTAAGACAGTACTTTTTGATTGTCCCACCAGGGCAGTCATTTTAAGGGATTGATAATTGGGTAGACCTACAATATTAACTTGGCTTGAAGGCCACTGCATGGCATGGCAACACAAGTCTTTTTTTTTCTGGTGAGAATATCCAATCTTTGCAAGTATGATACACAGAAAAAATATATTTGAATAGCTAAGATTTAATTAGAATTATTACACCCATTTGTGCACCTCAGTGTAAGGGATTGATAATTGGGTAGACCTACAATATTAACAACTGGATTGCTAGATATTAGAATATGAGGTTCAGGACTAGTGTTTGGAATTTGGGTTAGTTAACCAGAAATTACCCCCAGAATGACTGGACCTTGCCGCAAAAGGACCAGACCACAGTTAAGGTTAGTCAATTTTGAAAATGATAAACTAGAAAATTACTGGTTAATTAACAGTTCCAAAATGGGTGATAACTGGTCATAATTAGCCCTTTAAAATGCATGTAAAGATGTCAAAAACACTCAAATTATGACTGAGTTATTGTCAAATCCTTCAAACATCAGCCAAAATAGAAGAATATTATCATAAATATATCAATTCTTCACCAAATTTATAGCAATTTTCAATAATCATGGCCCTTCAAAAAAAAAAAAAAAAGTTTTAAAGTTCCAAAAAAAATCTAAAGAGGCTAAAGTGAAAGTTGGTGTAATAAAAACTTTTTAAAAATTTATTTTTTTTCAAAAAGTGTCATTATATTTGAAAATAGCGATAATGTTTTTGGGCTTGATTTAAAGCTATGATACATGGTAAAAATCTTTTATTCAGAAATATATGTGTGGATTTGTCTAGTTATGACTGGTTTTTTTTTTGGTCTTAACCAGTTAGGACTCCAAATAACTGATTAGTTGTGGTTCAGTTGAATTAATTTTGGTCTCTGAATAAAGGCCTAACAAGTATCAGTCTTTGTTGGAGTGGGCACCCAATTACTGGACCTAATCAGACTTTCAAACATTTTTCAGGACCTGCAGTCACCAAGTGTTTGCCACTGGAAGACTGTCATGGCTTTCAACAGGAACACTGAGGCAGTTGTACCAAACAGAACAGGACCAAGTTCTATTGGTTCTAGAAAGCAATGATGGGGTACAACGTACAAGGTAAAGGTAAAAGATAAGACATCAGGAAAAACCCTTTTTCCAAAAGTGTCACTTAAGTGACACTTTAGGCAGCTAAGACACCTAAGTTGAACAGTCAACCCAGGTGACACACAGGGCAAGGTGACCCGTGTAGCTCAGTCTTAAGTGACACTTAAGTTTTGTTAGGTCCACTTAAATGCTACTTAAGTTCTCTATAAACTGGGGTAAGTGAACCTATGGATACCTTAAGTTTTTTTAGATACACCTCAAGCACTCTACAGAATGAAGTAAGCAAACTTATGGCCACCTGAAGGTCTGTTTAGTTTCCTCTAGATTTAAGGGCATGCTTAGTGTGCTTCAGCTCACAGTAAAGAAATAATTTTATTGCATATTGATATATTTACATTAATAATAAAATCGAAGCACCACAAAAGAATCCCCCCCATTGAAGGGGTAAATGAACTGGAACGGGGACGGTGTGTGGGTTACATGCCATCCCTCTTTGATAACGCCCGCTGCGGGCATAAATCCCCGGGTAGACAAATTTGACAAGGGCCAGCGTGTGGGTTTCACGCTGGCCCCTGTCGACGACGCTGCGGGCAGGTTTCCTGCCCCTTGGTCATCAAGAACTCCGGGGAACAACGACAGATGTCGTTGTCCCCTGGCCCTCTATCACCCTGCACTCAACAAAAATAACGGGGGACAACAACGAGCGAGTCGTCGTCATCCCCGTCGTCCCCATCCTCCCCCTCCCCTGCCTTCTTCCCCCTCTTCTCGCGTCTGCCCGGTCCTTCATCCCCAGTGAAAATCAACTCCGCCCTCAGCCGCAGATTTTTGCAGTATTTCTGCAGATATCGGATAATAGCGGCAGTGTTGAATTTCACCGACGACCTGGGATTTTGTCCCTTTTGCAGATTTTTTTCCGCGATTATTCGCTCGTCTCTGACCAGAAAACGGTCATTCTGAGGTTGCCGGAAATTTCTGCGTCTATCCCTTAGAGTCTGTCCTTATCTGCATTTATCTGTCCCTTTTAGTATGCTGTAATTTTTCGTATTGCTCAGATTTCCTGTGTAAAATAGACAATTTTCTACGAATATATCTACTGCCCCTTCGTTCCAAGACCAGCACCATATCCAGCACCAGAACAAATCCACCCCACAGCTGTTTCCCCTATCCACCTGCCCATCCCTTCAAGCGGCGAGTTGTTCGAGATTGGTGGCTGGTATTGGAAAGGGAATGGTGATGTAACCGCGGACTGGCGAAGGCCCCTATGCATATAGAGTTATCAGAGACGGTACATAAAGAAGTCGACTTACCGTTCAATGAACAACGCAGGATTGGGACGGAATAAGGCCTGTAGGCGCAAAACAATTAGTAAGAACCATAAACTTCTAGTAAAATTAACATACAGGTGTGTGAGTGCGATATCTATCTCTGCTGCTGCTCGAATGTGCAGCACATCCAATGCTGGAACTGGAACCGACCTGGTGGCGAATTTTAAAAAGACACAACCTGAGCAGGTCAGATGGGAACTTGCTCACCTTGGAAAGGCCCAACGAACGTCATTGATCCAAAATCAAACGCATACATAGACTGAATACGTGGACTGAATCAGTATGAGGAATAATGGGGTGATTAAACAATCTACCGAGGTGCAGGTACCAGAAGCGAAGGCACATTTCTCCTGGAAAAACCTGTAAGACTACAGGAACCCGCCCTTCGCCAAATGAAGCGCAACTTACAGTGAGTATGGTCCGTATTCCCACTAGGCGGTGGTCCTCACATGGTGGTCACCAGGGCTCAAATGCGTGCAGGCGAGGCTCGTTGGATGGGTGGGGCGATGCAGAGGATGTGCAGGGCGACTGTTGGAAAACAGGCTTGAGGAGAAGGTGGGGAGGAATGAAAGAGGGGAAGTTGGGAAGTTGCGATATATATATCGTATTTTGCTAGAGTCCTGCCAGTCGATGACGTCGTCGCAAATCGAAGTCAAAGAGAGACGTTTGCTTCGAAATGAGATTTGCTTCGAAATAGCAGATACGGGCGGAAAACCGCCGATTTTTTCCTCCGCCACCGATATTCACAGAACCACGCGGAACCTTGCAGAGCCAATTTTCACTGGGCTTCATCCTCCATCCTCTCGTCACCTCCTGTTGGGACCTTCGGCTGTGACGTGGCACCGGTTGTCATCGTCGTTTGGGTCGTTGTCATTGTCAGCCGGTGATGACGTGGCGGCGGTTTTGGCTTTCATTTGACGGTGACGTGGCGGGTTCAGGGTGTTCTTGGGTGGTGTCGGTTGGTGGTGATGTGGCAGGTTCGGGGGGGGGTCGTTAGGCGCCGTTATTGGCGGTGATGTGGCGGGTTTGTAGGCGCTGCGGGCTGTTGTTGGGCGGCGGCGTCGTGGGTGATGATATGGCGGCGTCGGTTGGGGGTGGCGGCGTCGACGGGCGCTCTCCGGGTTGGCCCAAATGCAGGCAGTCACCGGGGCGCCCGATGGCGGTGTTGCCACGCAGGATGGTGGTGGTGGTGGTGGTGGTGGTGAAAGGAAAGGAAAGGATGGGATGGTCACAATATATGACGTTGGTGACGTTTCAACTGTGGTGGCTCGATTTGGCAACCCACGTGGTACTTGAAAGAAAATACCAAGTTTGAGCGTGGGAGTTCTGTATGGGAATGCACAGAACTCCCACGCTCAAAGGTGATCTAGGATATATCTAACTTAGTTAGGTTGTAAGGGAACTTTGTACAATTTGACTGTGATGAAATATTGCTTAAGTTATGTAAATTATCCTTCAGAAAAATAGGTTGAATTAGGTGTCATCTAGATATCACTTTGGGAACTTAATTAAGGAAGGTCACTCCAAGGTCACTCAGGTGTTAACTTTGGGAACTCAATTAAAGCAAGGTCACCTAGATGCCATCCAGGGTGAGCAAGGTCAACTTGGGTCAAGTTGGGTGGTACCTGGAGGGCCCAAAGTGTGACCTGAGGTGATTTAGATGAGTGAAGTCAACATCAAGTCCACTTCTGGAAAAAGGGTTTTTCCTGATGGATGTAAACTGTGATGGAAACTGTATGTACACGTAATGTAATCATGTGACTTGGGACCAGGATTACACCCTCCCATGCTTTAAAAAATGGAACACAGGGAAAAAAGAAAACAACAGGAAAGCAAGGGAAGGAAAAAAAGATCATAAACAAGGGGGCTCAAATTAAATCACAATGTATGAATGAGTGGGAACACAGGCATGCAAAAGGAGATGATCAAGACCTCAAGTGAATGAAAATCAAATTATGAAAGAATAAACTGAACTTGCAATGCACAAACGAGGAAGGGGATTTGCAGGCGTATGAAAGGAGAGTAGGAGAGAATTCAGACAAAAAATTCTCAGCAGCCAGAAGGGTAACACAAAAGGAAAAAGAATAAAAACAGAAAACTCATTGTCATCAACAATTCCATCCATCAGCCTCTTCTTCACCTTCAGAAAAGCTTCCATTACCCAGGATGCAAGAGGGCATAACTGCTGTTATGAAATCCCCATCCAACTCAGAGTTGTCTTCATCCTCTCCAAAAACTGCCGCAACAGGTCGAGCAGGTGCAGGAGCCACACCATTAGCCTCATCCCCTGGACAGTCATGAGTGCCATGCTTGACCCACCCAGATGAGACAGGGGTTTTTCGGCAATGGTAACATCCACCAGCTTGTTTGAGGGCATTGCACTCGCGTTCGGTGAGCGGAACAAATGCCTTAGTGGGCTTAGGAATATTGAGCAAGGTTGTCAACAGTGGGGAACGAATTACACACTCAGCAACCATAGAATCCCAGGTAGACGACATAAGGGCAATGAGGCCATCCACGCGAGTCTCGGCATAGTCAAAAGACAGTATGGAATGCATATGAAGGGCAAGGATTGGATGGGAAAAGAATAAAAGGTGGTTTTTGAATACCGAGTCACTGATCGTGAAACCTGTTCCGCCAGAGCTGAGGGCATTACGAGCCTCCTGTAGTCTTGCAGCATAGTCCATGAATGATGACGACCCCTGTGAGATGGTGTAGAAATGGGCAAGTGCATCCATCTTCCAGTTCGCCGGTATGAAACAGTCCTTCACTTTCTTTGTGCCATGCATTCATATTCAAAGCGTCGAGAATGCCAGTGAGCACAGGGATCTCGAGTTTGGTGGTAGGGATTGGCACAGGTAACCCTGGGGTTTTCCAGGGCTACCTGTACCTGTACCCCAGAAAACCTGTACCCGTGCCCAGGGGTACGGGTTTCGATGGGTACAGGTATGGGTTTTGTGAAAACCCGAGGGGTATACAACCCGTGCACAGGTATGCCTCCAAATAGTGTTTGAAAGTTAGGTTAGTTAACTGCAAAATAACCGAGACCGGACCAGACTGTAACTGATCATAACCGCAAAAATTAACTAACCAATCCTAACTGTAACCGCAGTCCGGTTAGCGGTTAGTCACCATCTCAGAAAATTCAAGACCAAACAAAACTGGTTAGGACCAGTTATAACTGGTCTTTGTGTCCTAAAATTATACCTAAATATTCCCCTGTTTACAGGCTTTTTAACGACCCCAAAATCATATTTTTTGGTGCAGAATTAACAAGTTTATGGTTGGTTTACAATCAACTGAAATCTATGTGACGTTGTTCGTCACATATATGACAGCCACATCAGCCATTCTTGTTCTTCACTCCTCACCATCATCTGCGTTGTCGAGCCCTTGGTGAATGCCCATGCTGGGCCAAGCTGGGGCTTGACAACTACGTGTATCATATCTATCCTATCTATTCATGTCACTGCAGGCCCCAAGTTCTTGCTTGCAGCTGCCACCTGGCCTCTCCCCTCCAACGAGGGATGTAGGCCTCTTTTTTTCATGTTTCTGAGAGTTCAGGGTCGGGGGGCTTAGAGGTGGCATAGGAAATAGCAAGGGGAGACCCATGATGTGGGAGACCCAGCCAGGTGCGAGCTCATCAGAGTCTCCACCACCACCAGCTGACAGCCATGCCATGTTAAAACCCAATGCGCCCCATGACTGCCACATACACATGCAAGTCCACATCGACAGCCAATTCCAACTTTCCATTGACAATTATGCACAGCCCACAACAACGACAGGGGCACAGGCGTATTGACAGGAGGCGGGTGTATCGACTGCAGGGCAGATAATGCGGGTGTATTGACAGAAGGGGAAGTGTATTGACAGCAGGACGGGTGTATTGACAGCCGGGCGGGCATATCGACTGCAGGGGGGCATATCAACAGCCGAGTGGGTGTATCAACCGCAGCATATTGACAGCAGGGCGGGCATATTGACTATGGGCCAAATGACATGAGGCGGCATTTCACCCAACATGCTGCCTCTTGTATCCTCGAACATAGCCCCAAACCACAGCGAGGCAGTGGGTACGCCACGCAGCTGATTTTGCATTTACTTTGTATTAGAATCAGATTGTTTAGTTAGTATTATACACATAATTAACCGGTTACAACCAGTTAGTAACTGGTTGTAACCGTAACCGGTTAAAACTGGTTATGTAACTGATAAAAACTGACGCTAACCGGTTAGCGTCGGTTCAGTCCAGTTATTTTAAGATTTTAAAATAAAACTAACTGGTCTTGGTCTCGGTTAGCTCCATGAGCGTCAAATAACTGGACCGGACCGGACTTTCAAACACTACCTCCAAAACTGACTGAAAAACCTCGCAATAGCAGTGCAGGTGTCAATTGACACTGCTGTGCAGCATTGTGAGGTTAAATTCGGTGGTGGGGAGTTGGGATATCACCCGTGGGCCGCTTGTCATTGGTATGGTAGTGGGCAACGTTCACGTTTGTGCATCCACGTGTTCGTGTACATGTTCGTGTGGGCAGTTTGTACTGAAACAGGGTGTGGATGGTTGCAATCGTCTAACCCACCCAGCTTGGCTCAATGAGCATTTGCAAGGAGGCGTAGGGGTAGAGGGACCACATGTCATGTATGTGCATGTTATGTTCGTGGGTTGGCAGCCTTAACATGTTCGTCATTTTTTTCATTATGTGCGTTGGGCTGTGCTTCTGGGGATTCCATGGGTGATATTGTCATTGTGGTGCTAACAAACCAACTTTGTCAGTAGCCAGTGATGACACAGTGAACACACACCAGCATTTAGTTTGCCTGCCTCCAACCTCTCACAATCTCGGCCCTCGCTTCTCCTGCTAGCCCATACTTGCTGCATATCCTTCAATATCAATGAACCATGCCCACATCCCTCATTGGAGGGGAGAGGTGATGTGGTGTTTGTTGGCAATGTCGTGCTGGCAGCGCTTGAGTGGTGGAGAGAAGAGATTTTTTGTAATAAAGCACACTTAGTAGAATAAAACATCTAATAAACATACTTGCTCACCTATTTTCACATTTTCGAGGCCATGGGGTGTTGGTGGGTGGCGATGGAAGTCGAAAGAACAGGCTTGAGGTGGTTGATCACATTTTCAAGCGGAGCTTTAATCCTTGGGCTAACCTGCCAACCCCCTCTGCAGGTACGGGTATGGCAAGGGTTAGACAAACCCAACCTGTACCTGTACCCCAGGCCAACCCATGGCACTTACCCACGGGTTTCTCATACCTGTGACAATCCCTATTTGGTGGACATTCGTGAATGTGTAGGGTGGAGAGGGATCGCGAAGTGGTGGCATAACAGGATGGGGTGTAATGAGAGGCAGAGGATGTGGTGGCAATGCGAGGTGAGGCAGAACGTCGTGGATGACCCCAGGTGTGTTGGTGCTTGTGCATTGGCATGTGTTGGGTGTTGACATTTCATGTTGTTGTAGCCAACTTGGTGCGCGCCACCCGCTGTTTGTACGTGTAGATACATTGGGGGCTTCTTTGGCGCCCCCATTTTTTCCTTCCTATATACGCTTCTTGCACCTGTACCACCACCAATATACGCTCGTTGTCCCGCCATCCTCGCATCCCTGCCCCGTTTTCCAACAGGTTATGGGCCCCGACGCCACCTGTTAGCCTCGACACCTACTTTTCGAACCCTCACGCGCACCGTCATTTCTTTTTCGAGCCCCTTTTTTGAACACCAGAATTTCTTGGGGTGCCAAGAATTTTTTCATCCCCACCTTTGTTGGACCTCGACAAGAACTTTTTTCACCATCCCCAAACTCGAAAACTGCACGCACACTCTTTTCGCCACCTGACGACCCTCGCTGCTTGTCTCGCAGCCGTTTTCTTCACCTCTATCATCGCCATTTTCGTCATTTTCGTACGTCGTCCTTGCTAGGTGACCCCTAGTTCACCGTTTTCATACAGTTCATCGCTGGTTTTACCCCAGTTCGCCGGTTTCATCCCGGTTCCTGCTGTTCGCATACAGCTCCTGCCGGTTTCATCCCGGTTCACCGTTTTCATATGGTTCCTCGCCAATTCCACCTTGGTTCGCCGTTTGCGTATGGTTCATCGCTGGTTTTACCCCAGTTTGCCGGTTTCATCCCAGTTCCTGCTGCTTGCATGCAGCTCCTCGTCAGTTTCATCCCAGTTCCTGCCGTTTGCATACGGTTCTATTATTTTGCACTCAGTTCACGTCCTCGCCCATTTTACGACGCATATATTCCCTCATCATGACACTAAAACTCGACCACATCCCCACCCTCGATGGCGCGGCTGACTACCCCTCCTGGAGCAAGTCCATTATGCGAACCCTGCAAGGCGAAGGGTTCTGGGGTTTCGTCGAAGGTTCCGAGAACCCTCTCTCCCCCTTTCCTATTGTACCTACACCTGTCGTTGCCGCTGGAGCTAATGCTGCCACCCTCAAAGCCCATCGTGAATGGTGGCAGAAGGACGCAAAGGTTAAGGACATCATCGAGCGCTGTGTCTCCCCTGTCGTCTCCACCATCATCCCTTGCACCGAAACAACCACCGCCCGTGACATCTGGGCCACTCTCAAGACCCTTTATGGTCGCGTCGATGTCGCTGCTCAGTTTGACCTTCGCGTGCATATATCTGATGTCAAACTTGAGGATTTTACAGGTCTTGACAAATATATCGGCGAGTTCAAGACTGCCCGTTCGCGTTTCATCACCATGGGGGTGACCTTCGAGGAAGGGGAGATGGTCCACCTCCTCATTCGCAATCTTCCGATAGATGGAGTCTGGCCAAACTTCAAGCAGCTCCTCACTCAATGCGCCCAGGACCACCTCGATCGCACCGCTAATCTCCAGCCTCCTCCCCCTCCCGATACCCTTCCCAACATCGTCATTACACGTATCTCCATCGAATGCAACCATCTTGAAAGTTCTCGTCTTGAAACTCGTCGTCGTCTTCCGGATTCTATGCCTGCTCATCAACAATCTGCTCTTGTTTCCACTCCAACTAATATCTGCAAGCATGCCAAGAACCCCCTTGGTGTTCGTTGTTCCAATTGTCACCTCACCTCTCATGATCGCGACCACTGTTTTTCACGAGGGGGTGGCATGGATGGTCAAGGGGAACTGCTCCCTCATATGCCTGTTGTTCGTAACCCACTGTAATTATTTTACTTGTCTTTATTTTTATTCATTGTATGTTATTGTTTTATTTTGTGTTTCATTATTCTTTGCAGGGGGTGTTTATTATTTTATTGTTCATCCCTTCTGCATTACTGCTTTTGCTCTTGTCATGGTCACTTTCTTATGGGGTGTTTTATCCCTTTGCTTGTTATATGTTATACTTTTTGTTTTCTCTTGTCGCGCACCTCGTTGAGGGGGTGTGTTGACATTTCATGTTGTTGTAGCCAACTCGGTGCGCGCCACCCGCTGTTTGTACATGTAGATACATTGGGGGCTTCTTTGGTGCCCCCATTTTTTCCTTCCTATATACGCTTCTTGCACCTGTACCACCACCAATATACGCTCGTTGTCCTGCCGTCCTCACGTCCCCGCCCCGTTTTCCAACAGGTTACATGTTGGAAACCGATCTGAGGAGACCTTGGGAAAAGATAAGCGACAGGGGCTGGAATCGAACCAACGACCTCCAACTATATACGCCGGTGCTCTAAACCATTGAGCTACTGAGTCATTAAGGTAGTGGCTTACAGATAGGGATTATCATGGGTTTGAAAACCCGTGTGGGTTATGGGTAGAGTACAGCTGGGTAAGGGTGCGGGCTAGACTTTATCGACCCTCTGGCTACCTGTACCCCTGGCGTGGGTTGGCGGTTTACCCACGGGTTTTTTTTCGGAGTTTGAATCGAGATCAACCGTGGCCAACACGGTTGATCTAGCTCTCTACCACTCCCACAATGTCCCTCTCGAGTCAGTGAACGCGGCAGGACGCGTTAAAAGGTAACGAATCCATTTTTCAATCCTCTCTCCATATGTATGCTAACCCCTTTCATTATTTTTAGGTCCGAAACTCGCTGCTACGACCTGGCCTCTCCCCTCCGGCAAGGGATGTAGGCCACCTACGTTGATGTTGATGGATTCCGGGAGGGCATATGAGTTGGGGGTAGGCAGGAAACATGATGGGAGACCCGTGAGGTGCGTGAGGAGACGAACTACTAGTACAATCAGTTCGACTCCTTGCACCCACTTCCCCCACTAACATCAAAAACGCTTTAGGACATGTGCCTCCAGACAACAATGACGCTTCAGGACCCCCACGCCACCTCGTCGAGCAACCCACACAACATGCCCTTCCCCTACAATACCGATGCTCACCCTTGCCCCATGGTGATGCCACGTCAACGAGCAGACTGCCATGTCATCGATAACCCATGGCGTCGACTGCCACGTCATCGTCGAGCCACGCCATCGACCAGCACATCATCGACGAGCCATGGCCTTAGCGGCCATTTTCACCCTAGACATCGGGGTGCATGCTCTGCACCCCGGTTACTCTCACACAACCACTCTAACCTCGCAAGCTTGCATGGCAGTGTCAATTGACACTCGCACTGCACTTGCGAGGTTTACCGGTCACCTTATGTAGGATACCCGCGAATGGGTCTATGAACCTGTGGGTTTCTGAAAACCCTTACCCCAACCCATCGAAACCCCTACCCTTAGTAGTGGGTACGGGTTTGGTCGGGTAAGGGTCTGGGTAGCTCTGAAATACCCCAGGGTTACCCGTGATAATCCCTACTTACAGATATCCAACACACCCCCTTAAGCCACTATCTCTCCCACCTTGAGCTGCCCGGTTAAAGACAACGCACTCAAGAACACGGTTGCTGCTACCATGTTGGAAACCGATCCGAGGAGACCTTGGGAAAAGATAAGCGACAGGGGCTGGAATCGAACCAACGACCTCCGACTATATACGCTGGTGCTCTAAACCATTGAGCTACCGAGTCATTAAGGTAGTGGCTTACAGATATCCAACATTGGGCTGTAAAGCATCCAAGATAGGCAAGGAATCTGAAATAGCAGTGTTGCGGGTAAAGTGCAGGATCAAAGAGGACCCAGGAGACGCCAGAGTTGCATATATGCACTGAAAAAGGGGAGATGATGAAAACCAGGAACGGCAGAGGTGATTTTCCAAACTTGTAGGGCCAAGCAAGTGCAAGGTCAAAGGAAAGGCATGCGAGAATGATGCCAAGAATGCTGGGAGTGATGACAAGTAAGGACAGAGAACTTGGTTGAAGTTCAAAAAAAAGTGGAAGACTGTCGTGGCTTTCAACAGGAACACTGAGGTGGTCATACCAAACAGAACAGGACCGAGTTCTATTGGTTCTAGAAAGCAACGGCAGGGTACAACGTACAAGGTAAAGGTAAAAGATAAGATGTAAACTGTGACGGAAACTGTATGTACATGTAATGTAATCATGTGACTTGGGACCAGGATTACAGCCACTTTCTATAATATCCAAGGTGTTCTTCAAGCTGAATTAAATATTACATTAAAAACATCCATTATAACTTAAATATTTGCATGGGATACTGAAGAGAAAACAAGAGAGGGAGGGACAAGCAATTAAGCAAGAGGAAAGTAGCTGGATATCCAAAAAAGCGAAGCCATGTGAATATTTTGCTGAATGTGGTTGGGATCAACACAGCACTGCTAGGCATAGCCACAACTAGGCATAGCCACTGCTAGGCACAGCCACCTCCCACAAACATTGTTAAGGTAGGGGACATCCATATGCAACTTACGTCACGTGCATTTTGTGACACCATCCAAATCAGGCGAACGCCCATAAAAAACGCGTTTACAACTTCTTGGAGGGCGAAAATAAAAAATTCTGGTCCCAACATTTTGTAGGTTAGAGTTTCTTTAGATAATTGGGACAAAAATATGCTCAAACAGAGCAAAACTGAGAGAGAAGATAGAGATTTACACTCCAAAGTAGGCTAATGACCTCGGCTACCCTCTTATGCCTACTCCATCTGCCCAAACACCCTGAAACCATTTCAAATTGACTCAAAAACCTTTACAAAGGATCAAATTGTATCTTATCAAACTTATCTCCATGAAAAATGTATAAATGACCAAGTGCAATGATTTGGGATAAGCCATGAGCTTTGACATACTCCTCAATCATGAATAACCATCAATTTCTTCCAGAATATAAATTTTAGACCATCTCTGAGTTCGGGTGCTGCCTTTTTTCTTCTGAAAGCCTCATGCTGCTGCAAATATACTGTGTATCAGTGTTTCAGTGTATTTTCACATCTCCTCCTTCAGTTTTCATTCAATCTCTCTGATTTTTCACAGATGAATTTTAGGTACCTTCACTAACAAAATGTTGGGGCCATAATTTTCATTAAGTTGCTCTAACCTTCATAATTCATCTCGCAAACGGTTTTGTTCCCGTTTTGGATGAGATGTCACGGAAATGTAACGGCACGTGACGTAGGTTGCATATGGATGTCCCCTACCTTACATGATGAGTCTGCCCATGAGGAATGGCCTGCATATGCAGTGTCTATTCCAAATCCCAGACTCTTTGAGGTGTCAGGTTCAGATCCCGAAACCCCCTTGACGTTGGTGTGAGCTTAACAAGGATCCAGGCAAGAAGATCATACTGTGGAAAGTGAGTGAGAGTGTTAGCATTGATGCGTCTAGGTAAGAAGCAACAACTTGATCTGTATAACTGATAGACCGGATTTGAGGCAAGAAAGACTTATTTAATTTCCCACTTGGGGTGCAGGGATATAATGTGGATGCTCCATCCCAATCGATGACTGCTAGGACACACGGAGAATCTCAATTCGATGGTTGGAACCCAACCCATTTTTGATGTAATATAATCTAGTTTCTTCCAAGTATCGCGTCTATAGCCTTCAAATAAATGTATTTCTTCCTTCCAACTAGATACCCGTGTGCATCCTAGCTCAGCAAACGTCGCGAACAACTCCAGCCGTACATGCATTGGCCAAAAGTCCAACTCAAAGCTTGAGTATAGTATGTATTACGGCTAAATATGATACTTAAGAACGTCTATACGAGCAACCTGAAGATCGCTCATTCGGTCGAGGGTGTTTACATGACAGGTGCAGGGGTAGCACCAGGGAAAGCGGGGAGAGCATGTCGCTTAACCATGTTATCGCGCCGTCGGAGGGCGGGGGAGACATAGACGGTGGGGAGGGGTTTGCAGTTGGATGAAACAGGAGCGGGGTGGGGGCCAGGTGTGGGATTGACACCTTGGTACCAGGTGCTTGTACTGTAAACGCCCATAGGGAGACTGGGTTAAAGAACGGGTTATATAAGAAAAGGGGTCGGACATGCAGCGATGGGGGCTTACGCGGCGTTACCAGTGCAATCTTCGAATTGGTTGGCGTTGTAGTTGGCG
>Ga0307513_10004647_pt1 | contig 18274 bp, 7 predicted proteins | sample 15_EM_MG_FD_202174 | JGI IMG/M metagenome (GOLD analysis project Ga0307513, IMG submission 202174) | Populus trichocarpa ectomycorrhiza microbial communities from riparian zone in the Pacific Northwest, United States - 15_EM | ecosystem: Host-associated > Plants > Roots > Unclassified | place... | reverse complement strand
CGAGTCAATCCCCTACCCAACTATCTTACGGTTTAGAAGAAGGTCACGCCGCGGGCGACAGGAGTGGAATACAGCTTGCGCGACACACCATCCACACAAGGGCAGAAGAGAGAGAGCCCGACACCGGCAGCGGCGCCCAATTTTGACTCGTCTTTTGGTAGATTCCGGCATCTGGATATTCTTCGGTTATCCTTGTCTTTTTCATTCAACGGGGAGGTTCTACGAGGGGTTTTTCTTTAGTTTGGTATGCGACTTCTTTCCGATCTTCTTAGTGTCTACGGGAGCTCCCTCACTGAAAACATTGGCGTTATTTCTCTCCTCGCATGATATCCTCCCGACAATTTTCCATAGGAAAGGTTGGTCATGATAGTCGAGTGATTTAATATGACTCTTGGGCCCACCCAAACTGCCTCGGAGATGTGCTACGCCAGTCTAACTCCCTTTTATAGCGACATGGCGTGAACTCACTTTTATTTTCTCCCAACCGAGGGCCAGTTTTACGTTATTTTCTCCTCTTGTACACAGAAGGGGAGCTTCAATGTGGTAACTTGGCGATTTCTGTTGTATTTTAGTACTCACGGTGGACAGTGAAGGAGGTATCGTACAGGAGCATGAATACAGGAAATTAAGCTGGGTTAGCTCAAGTGGTTGCTGAGGTGCGTTCACGCTTCAAGGTGTATTGATAAAACCCAACTAATTCTAACTTTCAACCTCGTGGTGCTATGAATTGATAACCCAGCTGCCTTAATGGGGCTCTTGCTCATTTTGGCATCCCTCCGAAAGTTACTCAAAATTGAATATTTTCTTACGACTCTACTCGGCACGCATCATAACGTTATTGTAATAGTACATGTCGAGCATGACCGTGATGACAATTCGTACGGTTATTGTCGAGAAAATAAATAAATACTAAGTCTTGTACTTGCGCAGTACTTAGAGTTACAAAAAAGAGGATACGAGCAGCTTGGCACCCATAGGATCGGTTTCGCTCCGGTGCGAGGCGAAACGGTAGTGTAGCGATCTCGGACTCTAGAAGTGCATCGCCGCAGCAAAATTCGACGGCACCCGGGCACTAGCAGCAACCGTCCCACCAGCAGTGAAGAAATGGAATAAACTCTCTGACGTGATACTCCGCATCTTGACGAATATGTCAGCTAATGAGATACCTAACCTCACACTTGCGCGAGTCAGTACTGCAGAAAACCGCTGACAAAGGTCAAAACCCGTGAGTAAGAGGCACAATTTAGCAGGCTGGCCACTTTAGTTATAGCCTCCAATTATATGAGTAATTAGGATAGGGGTGGAGGAAAGGCTTGCCATACTACACTATTAGGGGTATGAAATGGTTTAGGACATGGCAGGAATAGTGAATCTGAATTGGATACTATCGCCCTTTGAATACATTAGTGGCCAAACCTAAATGTACAAGGGGGGAAACTCCATATATGAGAGTTTGAGTTCACTTCGGAGCAAGTAGGACAAGTGCCGGATGGCTCTTGTTCTCACTACTTTGTAGGTGAGATAAGCCGAGTATGTCTCTCGATCATTTCCCAGGCATGCAGGACCCCCAAAGACAGGAATTAACGCTAAGGAGAGGAGAGAAAGCTTAATGAGCCGCAAGTAGTAGTATTGTACACAAATAAGACAGGGAGTGCTTGAATGCTGAAAAACTCCACAATTCGTAACACCTCGGGCTCAATTTTGCCCCAAGCCTAGACCACGCACTCTGTTTAACACAATCCCAGTCGTACAGAGGATGGCCTGTATTGCCGAAGGCATGCTCGAGTGAATTCTTCAAGGCAGGCTTCAGACTTCAGTTGCGGCCAATACTGGAGCCACGGGGCACCAGTTATTATGCCTGCTCTTACAATAAGCCTCAAGGTTGCATGCAAATAGCACTTTACAAATATTAGACTGTACTAATAGTGCGTAAGTTAGGCATAGCCATTGTTTCCAAGCTCAACGCTCCTACTTGAGTAACCTGCCTGGGGACATAGAGTAAACAGGGGATATAGTTCCCGCCATTTCAGTGCGATTGGCTACCAGACAGTGATTGTTGTTTCCAGATCTACGGTAGATCTTGCTTTGATGTTCTGGGGAACAAACAATACCGGTAAGTTAAGTCACTTTGAGCGATACCTGATTGGCAATTCTGAGATATCTAACGGCTGATCCCCATAATTGGATCGATGGCGCAATTGCCACGAGTTTGAAGGACATGAAGGCTCGCGAGTTATTCGATTGCCCTACGTAGAAGTACTGGAGTACTGGAGTACCGGTACGGTGCAGTGCTCGTATTAGAGAAGATAGTAGAGCGCGGGGGGGTCAAGCGGAGTCACACTATTCACCCACAGCGTTTCATGCGCACTCGCACTATCGCATCGCCCTTGAATTCGCTGCTTCCTCAAATTCGGATTCTGGGCTACGCAGGTCGGGCACAGTACAGCACTAGCCGTACTAGTAATAATAGGATGGAAAACACTCGACAATCTACTCGCAACTGTATGCAGTTTGTGAACGCAACTGCTATTGCATATCATACCTCCAAAATTCAGCTTTTTTGTCCAGATTTTGGTATCAGGCAATAGCAGTCGTGTTCACAAACGTCATTTAATTGCGGGCATCGTGATCCCCCCTGCGTGCTTCCCTCTCTTTTTATAATCCCTTTCTTTGTGCAAAGACTTTGCGAACGGGAGTGTACTGTAATTTACTGTACGAGTAGTGTATACAGCACCGGGAGATCGAATGCGGCTTATGCCTGCCCGTGAATGTGTAATCGGTGTCCCCTTGGTTTAGACTACCCCCCAAGAATTACTCGATAGGCTCAGCGCGCAGGCGACCTAAATAAGCTCACATGTACCATAACTTACTTGGTTCCGGTGGCTATCGTCCCTTAGCTGGGCAGTAATATACGGTAACCCTTGGGAACACAAGGGTCATATCCGCTAGGTTATCCGTTATCGGCTACTTGCGGGACTATTACCGTGGCTACCACTCTTTCCTTGGTGGGTTGGCGACCCCATGGCCGGAGAAGAAAGAGCGAGGAGAAGAGTGGAAGAGAGATGGAGGTGCAATAGAATTAATAGAATTGATCTTTGGTAGAAAAGTGGGTGCAATCTACAAGCCGTTGTATGGTATCATTATTCATGAGGAGCCCAATTGCATGGCGCTGGAAGGTTCAAGAATCCCTCGTCGTCATAGTCGTCTAGCTCTCTGTCCCCTTACTTCTGCTTTCTCTCCCCTTCTACTCTCTCACCTCTGCTCTTTTTACGTCTCCCATCTCAATTTCTCCTCACCACCAACGATCCTTCTTTATCACTGAATCACCGTAAAAAAACATCCCAAGATAATCAGACGAATAATCGACAAATGGCTCCTAAGATCTTTGCGTGAGTCTTCCCTCAAAACTCCCTATCTCAATTGCGGGTGTTCACTGATTTTGAACCTCAGAACTGGGGCTTCCGGCTACATTGGGGGTACTGCAATCGACACCATAATCAAGGCCCATCCTGAGTACGAGATCACCGCTCTTGTCCGCAGCCCGGAAAAAGGCAGTGCCGTAACCAAAAAGTACCCCAACGTCAAGATCGTTTCTGGAGACCTCGACTCTAGCTCTTTAATCGAGGAGGAATCCTCAAGGGCCGATATTGTCCTCCATTTTGCCGATTGCGATCACGTCTCCTCGGCAAAGTCAATTATTGCTGGTCTTGCGAAGCGCGCAACGCCTTCATACCTCATCCACACCTCTGGAGCCGCAATTCTGCCCGACATCAACCTTGCCTCGGAATTCGGCAAAGCTGCCTCAGACAAGATCTATGATGACATTGACGATGTCCAGGAAATTACCTCACTCCCGGAATCTGGCCATTTACACAGAGACGTAGATTCGATCGTCATTGGGGCAAATTCTAACACCATCAGGACTGCTATTGTTTGCCCGCCCACAATTTACGGGCCTGGTTCCGGCTCGGGAAACATCCGTAGCAACCAGGTTCCCGGGTTGGTTAAGAGCTCTTTGGAGCACGGCCAGGCCTTCCAGGTGTCCAATGGAGCGACCATTTGGAATAACGTCCATGTACAGGATCTCGCTAACCTCTACCTTCTCCTGACGGAAGCGGCTGCTCAGCCTGACGGCGGAAACGCTACATGGGGGCCAGAAGGGTACTACTTTGCTGAGAATGGCGAGCACGTTAGTCCCCCGCCCACCTTTAATGCTGCGCTAACAAGGACGAAAGACGTGGGGCGAGCTTGCCAAGAAAATCGCTAAGAAGGCTAAGGCTAAGGGCTACTTGAAGACGGATGAGGTTATCTCCTTGCCCAACGATGAGATTATCAAGCACAACCCCTTCGGTCCCGTCCTTTGGGGCACGAACTCTCGCGGTTGGGCTTCACGCGCTAGGAAGATTCTCGGATGGGAGCCGAAGGGTGCCCCCTTGGACGAAACCCTTGACGACGTCATTGAATTGGAGGCCAAGGCTTTGGGATTGTAGGTGGTATTATGCAAATGGGGTTGAGCCATTGTCTACGACACAGATTTGGATGTGGTTCTATCCGCTCTGATTTTTATCCATTGAAGAGAATAAACTTCTTCATCTTCATGTTCAATCACTCGGTGAAATGACGTCGGACAACTTGCGTGGCATCGCATACATGTGAATCAAAGAACTCCTTGCTGTTCTGTGCTTCCTGGAGTTTCTGGTGTTGGGTTTGGGAAACTGCATCTCCAGTTGCCGCCCCCGTGGGGCACCAATCCTAATTAAGCGTCACAGCCTTGTTTGTCCCCCTCATTCCATGAGCGCCCCCGCGAAGGGGGTCCACCCCCAACCTAGCACATGGAAGAAAATATTTACAAATTCCTACTCTCGGCCAGTGTCCTTCGTTTTTTGACCTGCCTTCAGCTTCTATACTTGATATAGTACCCAGTACTCATAATGCCAAAGCATTTTAAAAAAAGGACTGAATACTGCTAAGGTATGGCCCTTTTCTTGGCGAAAAAGCTTCGACGCTCCGGGTGCTTCCAGCTTCACTTCAGCGCTGTGCGCTTCCCCAACCCCGAAGTAATCGATTCAAGCCCTCAGCTAAACATCGCTGCCTCTACTTTTTGAACACACATAGCAATCATGTATGCTACTGTACGTATGATACACCATAACTGGCGTGGCATGTCCTTCTGCCCCTCCCCCTTCCTCCCACCACCTCTCTAAAATAGGACTGAACCAGAGTCTGATCCCGAAACCTCGTCACCAAGTTGCCCTATTTAACCGAGCCAAAACACCAACCAGTCTGGCTCAAGTCCTATCTATCGTGTTTTTTTGTTTTTCTATCGTTTCCTTTCCCTCACCCCCAATTTCAGATTAGAGCTAGAGCTATCCAGGAAAGTGAGTCTTGAGGATGTATGACTTGTTCTTTTGCGTTTGCAACAATGCCATTACGTGTTTTTTCCCAGCTGCTGTTTGCCTTTGTTCGAACGGGGGAAATTGTCGTATAGACAGGGTATTGTATGTGCGTGCGCCGATTCGGACATGGGGTTTGCCGGGTTAACTTGTAATTGGTAATAGGCGGTCACTCATGGAGTGCCAGGAGTAGGGGACCCACGAGTAGATGCGTTGGTGGAGGGGGGGTGGGTGGATATCTGCAAAGCCCGCCTTATTCGGATCCTGTTCTTTGCCTACTCCTTGGTAGAGCGGGAATAGATGAGCTTCTGGGATAAGAGTATGGTGGATGCAGTGCCTATCATGGATATAATCTAGATCCTCTAAGACTCTCGGGGTGATGGTCTGCGCTGGTGCGTGGCTTAGTGAGCCCTACCATACCGAATTACCTGCCATCGATTAGCCACACCGCATCCCAAGCCGGCTAGCCATGGGAGCGTTCTGTACGAGTACTTCGCCCGCCGTTATGACAAGATACCTTAGCGTGCGGTTCCAAGTTCTCAGCAACCTGGGAAGCATAGCAGCTGAGCCTCATGTATACTCTGAAAGGGGGGAAGAAAGAAAGGCGGGGGGAAATCTAGCCAATAGCGGCGCGTCGCTAAACACCATACAGAAGGCAGCAAGCAGCCGCCCTTTTCTGCCTTACGCGAGGATAGAGCATATTTGTTCGGGGAAGGGGCAGAGGCTATTCGGACCGCAGCTCTAGCCTCCCTCGCCGCCCATGGGGTCAAGGAGCGTGTTCCAAGGACGTTTATTTAGTATAAGCCACCTCCGGTTCGAAGTGTAGACTCTAGCGCCCGTCATAAATCATTGGGGGACCAGATCCCGTGTATGAGTATCTGAATCCAGACCTGCAGCCAACTTGATTCTGGATCTCTGAATTGGGAATAGGCTCTTCTTGGAGAGGTGTGATAATGTTACATTGGCAAAAATTGTTTTAGATAATAGAGAACCAATCTAACATAACTATGGGGTTTTTTTAAGCCCAAGCTGATGCCCGGAACCTATCAACAGAATGGGGGTGAGGTAAAAATACCATGAGAGGCTTTTCAAAGGGATTCTCTGGAAAATTGCCACAGGAATTTTTTTCCAAAGGATTTTCCTTCCTCAAATGCTGATATGATAATTCAGGATCCAAGAACTTTGGACAAAGGGCAGGTTATGTTTGATCAGCGCCATTGCGCTAAATAGGAGCACAGCTCAGTGCCAGTGCTTCTCCCAACGCACACGTTCCTTGGCCAGTCTGTCCATTCCGCTTGGACCAGCACGAAAAAGTACGCCATCTTTCCATCCAACCGCTTTTTTTTCTCAAAGCAAAAGGTGTTACATGCAACTTGGGACTGGGTGGGGCTGGGTTGATTGAGCTTACCGGTATTTCCTCGCTGATCTACTTCTCTTCCTTGTTTTCCGTTCCCTCCCACCCCGCTCCCGCTGGTTGGTGGGGGTTGGGCTACCGGGGCCCAGCCGTCACCCACCCCCGCGACGAAGCTACGATTGGAATCATGGCTCTGCCCTTCTAAAAGCAGAGTGCATCTTATATACAAGAGGAATATTTGTGGGTTGTCGACTATATAACCCTTCCCTTCCCGACTCTTCTTTCTCACCGTCAATTCATTCAGCCCATTCCTTTACATACCATACTTTTTTTAATCTTCAACAGTACAGGTACTGTTGAACACCTCTTCTAAGTTTCTTTTTCCAGCAAGCAAAATACTTTAAAATCACCCCTAATTACCCACCACCCATTCATAATGTTGTCACCCTCGATCTCAGGTGTGCTCTTCGCATTGCTCATCATCTTGCAAACTCTCATCTCAGTGTCGGCATTACCTACCGACACCACCACCACGAGCGCTAGTGCACAACTCGAGACAAGACAAACTTCAGACTCCAACGGGAATAGCGATAATAATATCGTCGCCCCTCCTAATAACACTACTACTTCAAAGTTAGTCCATCCATCCATCTAACCTTCCTTGGTTCGCTGGTCGGGCTATTACTACAGATTACTAACTTCTATTACAGTAAAGTGACCCCCGCCCAAATTGCCGGCGTGGTCATCGGTGCTCTATGCACCATCGCCCTAGCTCTGATATTCTGGTACTGCTTTGTCCAGCACCGGCGCAGGAAGCAGGAACTCAGGGCCATACAGGAGAAGACAGCTGCCATTGAGAACACAAAAAGGGCAGATCCTAGTTACGATTATGCAAGGGGCACTGATGCTAGGTCGTGTGCTTGATTTATAGGCTGGCTTGATTGCTAGCCGAAAGATCTGTTTGGAGGATTATTTCCGCCCTCGGACGCTCGTTGCTCTCTTCTTTTCTTTTTTCTCTTTTAGACTTGCCAGAACTGTATTCCTTTTTTCCATCGGCGGTTGTAAGAGTATGGTGAATAGGCGGCGCACATAGGGTCATGTATAGGGTGGTGTTGGGTCGGAGTTTTACATATGGCATCCTTTCCTTTTACCTGTTCAATAAGGGCTATTTTCCCTATGTTAGTTATTGTGGACTGAGAATATAAATAACGATAGACTTGCGAACACAAGTGCGATGCGCGAGAAGTCTCTCGCTTCAGTGACCCATCTCCGGCATCGAGCCAATGAGAGGAGTTCAGCTTTTTCGGGGCTTGCCTTGCTGAGTAACGTGCCTAGAGGGGGCGAGGGGCGTCGCATACCGTACTCTAAAGATTCGGGGAGTAGTGGAGAATTTGTATCTGGCATAGGCTCTTCCTCCGGACTTGCGCGCCCGCTTGATTCCAGGACTGGCTCAACTAGGGTAAAATAGTCTATCGAATTGGTACCTCCAGACTGACCGATCGCCCCCCCTCCTAACTCAACGCGTGTTGCTCTAAGGACGGTCGCTTGAAATTTCACCCACAAGGACACCCGACCCACTTTTGCCATGCCACTCGTTGGTAACCATGACGGCGGGCGTCATGCGGGACAAGTTCCAAGGATCATTCTGCAGCCCAATCCACCGGGGGACATGAAATAGGTACTAGTGTGTCACCTATGTCATTGCTCTCTTCGACAACCAGCGATCCCATAAATCCGCGCGATCACTTGCGGAGTCAGATACGTAAATCAGCTCACAGGGGGTGAAAAATGCCCAGATTATTGCCAATGTTCATGGCGTGTGATGGTCAGCAAATCTGCTCGAGTAAAGCTAGGTTAAGGACCGAGTACCGTATTTTGAGGGCAATTGGGGTAATCTATACGGTACGGTACTCGAGATATTGTACCGGTTCTTGCGGGAAGCCGATTGGTATTTTGGGGCATAGTGGCACTGGTGGCGGTGCGCGGCCTGCGGTCACGAACTGCGGACGATGAGTGTTGTCTTCTTCCAGGCCTGATGCTGTGTAGTCTTTGCCCCCCCCAAAAATGCTGGATAACTCTTCAAATTTGCTGAAACAAATTTGTTGGTGATGAATCTCAACCAGCACTAGTTTGGATGGTGTTGCCGGTGCTGCCGCGCCACCATGCCAGCGCGTCAGGAGAGATATCTTTCATGCACTTATCAGCACTCGAGTACGAGTACTTGGGGTGAGGAAGATAGACTAGCGCAGTGTTGGTTCTTCTCCAGCAATCTGATACCAGAAAGGAAACATACATGCCAAGCCCAATCCCGCACAACCAATGGTTGACCTGAACCCAAACTAGACCGACCCTACTAGAGTAGCCTAACCGAAAGATAGTACCTGCCTCTCGACACATCCAACTGGCATGAAGCAAGCTGGGTTTGGAACAAATGCTTACCATGTTTCCCGAGAAAATTTTTTCCAATTACCCATGCCCGATCACTTGTCGCTTTTGTTTCTTTACTCTTAGATCCATTTGAGTATGATACTTTTTTTTTTTTTTTGTGATGGGAGAGTGCTATTTGCAAAATTTCTGCCGGCGATGATGTCGTGGCGACCTGATTATTTTGTTCGCCCCAACCACATTGTGGTTAGACTGCCCCTCTTTCGAGCTAATAGTCGGTAGCCTATCATCCAGCAGAGATTTGGTCCTTGCATTAGTCTATAGGCTTTGGAAACCCGTTTTTCTTTTTGGCAGACATCCCAATTGTGCAGGAGCTCTGCTGCATGCAAGTGCCGTATGATGCCAACCTTGTCCTCGGCAAGAAGCACCCGAACACAGGGGGGGAGGTGGGCGCCACGTTGTGGACGGGCAGCGGGGTGGGGATTCCCGCTCCGCAGCCCGAGCCGACTGTGGTGGATGGAATTTCAAGATGTCTGCTGTCATTATCCCCTCGGCTGGTGAGACATTCAGCTCGATTATTAAATGTTGAATGCCAGCCTATTTAGGTAGTTAATCGGGAGCAAATTTACGCTGAGAATCTGGTTTCCATCATGGCAATGCTGAGAAGTATGGACTGTGGGCTATTATGAGCACTACCAGTACACGATTCCTGAGGCACGAAGTTTCTCATATCACGATTACTCAAATAGGCTAGTATCATATCATAATATTCAATATTTAAAACTCGGCTGATGGTCTCAGTGGCAAAGGGTCCGGCAGGAGGCTATGGAGCCGTTATTTGAGGTTGGTTGGTTAAATATATTCTTCCCTGTCCGGGTTAGCTGGTCCCTCCCCTTCTGCTTGAACTGTGCTCGAGTACTCGAGTACCATAAGAACTCTTAAAATTCGCTGGCTCTGAATACCCCTGTCAGTCGCTATACTAGCCCAAAGTAGGTTTAGCTGGACAAGCTGACACAATTGCGACAGCAAGTTTCATGAGATCCAACCCGACATTTGATACAGAATATACCATGCTGGGAAAGCACTACCGGTAATCCTTCTTAAAAGGGCTTTTGTCTCTGAACTTCGAGATTAGCGAGCAAACGGAGCTAACGGAGATGGCGAATTTTAAGAGTTTTTACGATACCGGCACTGTGCACCAGTCTACCGGCTTGTGACACAGTCGGATCCTGGAGGGCCAAAGTAGCTCGCAAGGTACTAGTGCTGTATCTCCTACTCTGCTGCCAGATTTTGTGCCGCCCCTGTATCTATGACCGACTAAATTTTTGCCTTAGTATTCTTCAGTAATCATTTGCGTAAGTACAGTACGATCACATACCGGTAGCTAATATCAACCATAGTCTGAAGTTTGCACCCCTGCGTATTTGTAGTAATTAACGAAAGGTTGTTTGTTACAAGTGACCTGTGTCTTAGGCACTGACAGGGGTAGCGTAGAGTTTTACGATGTCTCAGCGGTCTGGCGGATAGTATTGGTACAAGTACTGGCGCTTGGCGACCACAGACTTCCGTATGTCGAAAGATAAATCGGTCCAACGACAACACACACTTTTAGCGCTCCCTTGTCCGGACCCCGCTTGACCTATAAGGGCAATGGCGGGCCGAAAAGTACAAGCAGTCTAAGGCCGCGCTGTATCATATCTAGGGTGAGGCAATTTCAGATTTTACTTGCCCGAAGTTGGTGATTGTAGTCATACGAAATGCTAAGCTTGGCTCTGTCTTTGGTGATAGAAAGAATTCAGGCGAACCCTCAACTGCTCCCGCCACAATAGCTCCACCATATACCGCTCCCCAAGCGGCCGAAACGGTCCGCAAGCTGATAGCCGCCCCTCCGCCTCATCTGCCCTCGACCCCTAGCGCTTGAGCGTAGAGCTCGGCAGACTTACCCTTCATACTTGGCGCAACACTCAAGCTACCTGACGCGGTTGAGCCCTGCTGTGGCAGAGCTCGTAGGTGGAGGCTTCTGCTGTAACTGACTGAAACCCATTGGGGAGCAAGAATCGGTATGAGTTGTCAATCGCTTAGTCATGTCTCCAATTCTCACCGACACCCGATAAGTACTTGCTAGGAAGCTAAGGAATAGTTAATTTAGGTTAACCTGAAAAATAGTCCTTTTCTTGTGCGAGGACGTTACCCCTGTCCCTTGTATATACACGTATGGTGCGAAAATTCGCGTCGGGAGAAACTATTATAGTACCGTACGTTATGTTGCACCGTCCCCAGCGGGATGTCTGTGTGTTTACATAAACAGCTGGCGGCCGGTCTCAAGTGTTTCCTAGAAGCTGAGAGGAGAGAGCGACCATTGGGGGCACATTGGCAAAATCTTTCAGATGGCGTGATGAAGAGCATCTGGGCGAACATTCCTTGCTTGACTCAATATTGGTAGCTAATCAAATCGAAAGCGCTCAGTATCGTGCCACGTAGGGTGGTATGATATCCTAGGAGCTCTCTTCTGAATGAATGGCTTCTTTTTCCCTCTCAAAATGGGAGGAAGAAAAGAAGAACTAGAACTCGAGTTCCAGCACGGTAATGTCAGTCGGGAAAGAAAAGTAAGCATTTCCTAGTAGTTCTCTGATTTCTCTTTTCTTTTCTAGAACTTTCGTACATTAAGGGCTAATGTCCGAGTGAAGCGGGCTCTTATGCTGGTTAGCGCTATTGCATATATTCTGCCAGGCATCACAAGCAGTTAGCCTCTGAGATTCTTCGGGAGCCGGGTGGTTGGGTGTGGTTGGTTTGCGTTGTTCCAGGAGTTCACATACCGGTGCTCCTCGAGCGTGGAACTAGAAGATTCTGATACGGGACCGGGGCAAGGCTCAGGTGCGAACGCTTCGGTGGACTAGGGAGAACATAAATTTTCAGAGTATCATACTCAGGCTCCACATGACTATTTCTGATAGATGGTGGATCTTCTTCTAGAATGATTACCGGCCCAAATATGCTAGGATAGGACTATTGCCGGCAGTTAAAAAAAAAAAGAGCTGCGGGCCTGCAGCTTCAAGGTATGGGCGCTTGGGCTATTGGCAGTGACTTACCTGTAATACCTCCTGAATCTTGTATGATTAGTAGACCTGCTCGCGGTTTTTCAGAGCCTACCAGGTGGCCATGAGACATCTCATGGGGCGCTTTCCTGTGGTCATTGGGCTGTTTCGAGGGTGTGATAATATATTAGCCGATCTGCGGGGAGTGGATAAACGAGGGCTGGTATGGTAATAAATGGAAAAAAATCAAAAAAATAGATTCGGTGCCTTATTGCACTAGGTGTCGGAACATGCATGATGGGCTTGGTAAATTAACTCGGACACGGTAAGGATAATCATCTGAATTCCCCGATTGTCAAACCACCCGCTCGATCCCCATTTGGGAGATCAGCTACCCCACAACTGCCAGGCATCAACGAGTGATGTCTAGTGATTTCTCCCTCGTGATGGAAGAGTAATGTATTTGAGCTTAGCAAGAGATCTCGGCCTTTCTTCACTTATATCTAGGCTTACGCTCGATGAATTATGGCTGCGGCTAGTGTTTTGTGGGGCTGGGGGTGGAGTGGCCTTGATTGTGTGGTGGAAGCACAGGCCTCTGCCAGGTCAGATAAAAAAGTGAATTTAGCTAGACAGCAAGACATATACTTGTGGAAGCTAAATACGCCTAAATTTAGGGGCGGGGATTGGACCCGAAGCCATATAACTTATACCCTTATGTGAGACATGAAGTGGTTGGCACCAATTGTCAAAATATCACTTTGGGTGCCATGCATGTTGAATCCACTCCTATATCTACATTGACTCCCAAAAAACGAGCCGCAAACTCCTCTTTATTCTACCAAATCGACATCTGAGAACTGCGCCCATCTTATACACTAGTGTCGGTACTGGATCCGGGAAAATTCTTCTGCGTGAGGCATCTTATTTCTTTTCAGCCGTACCGGCTGTCCCGGGATATAACAGGGGGGGAAAGTGGGTGTATACCTCAAGATCTGGTCTTTGATGAACTGGCTTCCAAAATATCTGGTACTAAGAAAACCAAGCCCTTGAGAATCTTGGAAGAGGCGGGATATTTAGCCTGTCATCAATTTGGTCGATTGCAAACTATCCTAGGCCCCGCCAATTCACTAAAGGCCAGATGCTGCGGCAGTGTGACTACTACAAGGCGGTACCCAATTGGGTTTGTAGAAAAAAGCATTTTCTTGGTTGGCCGGGTTGAATCCAGAAAATCCTCCATAGGCCGCCACTGCAGGGGGGGAGGGGCGATTATAATTGATAACCAGTAGTGCCATCGTGGCGAGAGGTCTCGAGTGCTTGTATAATTCACGCATCAGGTGAGCTATCGGGTAACCCTTGTTTTTTTCACGCTTTTTCAAAGGATTTTTCAAAGGAAATCACCCCGCAATACCAGTAGTTTCTACCAGTGTTAGTATATGCCTCACGCTCAGCACTATCATACGATGCTCCAACGGTTCGTCCACCGGCACGGGTGGCAGTTGGAGCCATCGGGGTCAGCGAAGTGGCAATACTCGTCCAACATGAAGTTGGGCAACTGTGACGATCCAAGATGCACGAGCCAACTAAAGACCAAAGATCCCGGGAATCCTGTCACTTGATTGACCGATTGATCGATTTCAGTTTCTAATAAAATACCATAATATACCTCTTAGCTGTATGGTAGTGATGTAAGTTACTCCCTAACATTAAGAGCTTTGGGAACCCATGGCCCATGTGTAACACACCACGACTGGATATATAACACACCTCGTATTCCTCTCAGATTTACTAGACCTCTATGTCATGAACATGCTGCCTAAATTAACCGGGTTGGGAACCCAAGGCCTGTGTATACCACACCGCCACTTCAACTCGGCTGAGCGAGATCTCGGCATCTGACATATGTTCATCCAATTAGGATAGAAGGTAGAAATGAGGCTGAGGGTTTTCACTCGAGTGCTCAAGTAGTACGATCGGGGATAGCAAAGTCTTCTGAGCAGCGCTTTGCTTTGTTTGGTCCATCGTATCCCGTCGATTACCGTAAGCTATATTTCCGTAAAGGTCAATATCAAGCCCAGCGACAAGGGAGTATCCTATCCATTCAAATTTTTTAGAATCAAAGCTGCTGGTAGGAGTGGGAGGTACTGCTGTAGAGTGCTTAGCAGCACCTCGCTCCAGCAGCTGAGATGTTCAAGCGCACTGTTTCCCCGCATCTGGTTTAATTCGTGCCTTCCCCGCAGTTTCTTGCTCATCGGCTGCGGTCGAGATATATCCTCTGGTGCGGAGAATTGTTGAGAATATCGCAACTTTTCTCTAATGAGTTGATTTAACTAGATAGCTTGATGCCATTTTTTGCGCAAACACCGGGGCTAAAAATAGGATGTCCACCTCAAAAGTGTATAGGCATATCATCTCTAATATCTGAGAATAATGATTTCATTAGATCTAGTTAGTCGATCAAAGCCTTAAGGACAAAAGAGGAAAGGATCTGGAAGGGCTGTAATCTGAATGGTGGGGCAATACGGTTATTGGCCTAGAGTGGCACTACCTACGCTATTGCCCTGTGCTTGAGCACTGGCCATCGAATCCTGGAGCGAATTGTCGACGATGGGATAGGAATACGTACACCTTCGGAGAAAATGATGGAAAGAGAGAGAGGAGGGGAAAGTGAACTTGACCTACGAGCTAGATAGCCAAAGCTCTTATGAATAGACTATGCTTAATTTTCTGTACATAGCCTCAGCTAGAATGCGGGCAGTGTAGTATCGACTAAGCCAGATATGTAACTGGAGAGATAGAGAGACTATGCGGTAGAAGTTGCCATTTGGACCGACTACAATAACCAGAGGGAGAGAGAGAAAACAATACCCGGGCGATATCTTGGGTGATATACTTTAGGGATTTCTAAAAATCAAGGTAGAGTGACCCAGTACGTACGTCGGTACCGCCGATGTTTCATAAATGTGATATTTTACACTGCAGCAGGACATACTCTCATGCTCTGAGCTCACCTAAGTTGTGGAGTACTGAAACCTCCAAAATTATAGCTATTTTCTGGGGCTTCTACAGATCTCACAGGCCGGCGCCCTACCTTGGCAATTGTATGCGGGATGAGGCCCATCCGGTAATTGCGCAAATGGTACAAAGTGGGGAGAAAGAATCTCTCACCTTCAACGCTAGTCAGAGTGTAACAGCCCTCCCCGTCTGCTATACTATGGGTTCGAGTAACAACAACTTCGCTTTGTGGGCTCGGGGGTGGTGGGATCATCGGGCCAGATAACGAAACAGCGGTTTGCCAGGGCTTTATCTATTTTTCATGAATACTTGCCACCCTCCCCCAGTAGGGGTTGGACCCCAACTGTCTTATTAGTGGTGACCGGTTTGTCAGCTATCATGCTATAGGGGGTTCTGGGGTAGCGTTTTTTCTTTCTTTTCCTCATTAAATTTTGACGGTGGTATCATAATAATATTGTAAGATACTTGTATGGAACTCCCAGGGCTAGGGGTTCACCCCGCCCCAGGTTGTGGGATTTTTGAACGTGGAGGGCTTTGGTTGCAAATATGTGGAAAAGAGTTGCGGGATTTGTCGATTATCCATTGGGTATCATAAGTATTGAACATTATTACTACCGCTACTTAGTTGGGGAAGGTCTTTAAAGGAACTTTGGCTCTCGCCTTAGAAGTGTTTCCCTCTATTTGGGACATTCGACTCTCTGCAGCGAGGATTGGGTTGGGGGGGGGTGTGATCTACGCCCACTGGAGGCGCCAGAGGATCTCTAGAAACTAGCGAGCTCAAACGCTAAGGCTGTGTTTCTTGAAAGATGCTCCTAAACTTGGTGCTACAACTTGTATCGTCTAATAGTCGGGGACTGATTCATGACCTCTCACTCGACACCCATGACAGCATTTCCTGTCAGGAATGTATTGCTATTCTGGTGGAAATAGTCGGTATTGGTATGATACTGATGTGAGAATGGCCGTTGTGGCAGGGTTGTTGAAGATATATAGATGACAGGAATTTCTTGAGTGGGGACTATGAGTGGAACGAGACTTCAACGAGTATTGGATGTTGGACTTTAGAAATTAGGGAGGCTGTGCTGGGCTGGGAAACTTATACATGTTGTTCTGCTGTTGTTTTACTAAGATAGAGATAGGAGATGCAGGGGTTGGCCATAAGTTTTAGCGCTCTGTTGGATATTGTATCTGCTTTCCTCTCTTGGGTTGAGCAGAATCCACTTCCACCCCCACCCCCACCCCCATGTGGCGTTCAGTTATCAGCCTTCCATTTCACCTTCGGGTTTTAGTTATGAAACACTCAGCCCCGAGCCCTCCTCTTGCCTCTCCATCCCCTTGCTGCTTTAGAGAATTAATCTAACTCAGTGGTGCACTTGATCCGTTGGTTCAGGCGGCCCAGAATAACCAGGCACCGGAATGACGGAAGAGGTCTGCATAGGGTAATGTGTTCCTATTGCCTGTTCAAGTAGCCGAGCGCGCGATCAATCAATTGAGCTGACTCCTTCTATTCTATTAGACTTTCGTTTCGCATCTTGCAATTTGCATATCGTAGGAACTACGATTTGCCTTCATCTTCCTCACCAGCCCCTCAGATCCTTACGACATGTTTCCAGTAAGATAACAATTAATAGTGTCGACGAATTGCCAAATACCAAATTGGTGTTTATACCTGCATTAGCAGCTGGCGGTGCAAGGACTGAGGGTATATACAAGTTACAGGCAGATAGAACCCGAACACTTTTCATGCTTCCTCCCCCCTATTTTCCTGTCCGCTTGAAAATTGGCCACGTAACCTCCTTGTGATCCGTCACATTCTGGTTTTCAGCGAGTTAGCGTCCTTGATTCCTTATCGCCCCCTCTCGCGATAGCTTCAAGTCTTTAACTTCAAGTACTCCGCTGGGCTCTGCTTGGTTTTAATTCTTTCCTTTCGAATACGTTCGGTTGGAATCTCGAGGTTCCTCATCTTTCCCCTCTGCTTTCTTCTTCCCTCGGTCGACTTGCCCTCTGCTTCTTCCTTCCTTTGGTGACGATTTCGCTCCTGCTTCTTCCTTCTTTGGTTGAGTGCTGGCGGTTTCCTCCCATCGCTTAGGTCGAAAGGTCGGTGGTTTTCCTCCCATCGGTCGGTAGGTCGTACGGTCGGTCTTCTGTCGGTCAAGTTGATCGTCATGGTTAAGCGAGGCTCCTCAACCTTTTCTGCCGCCGCGGTCGCGAGATCGGGTCTGGCTCTTGGTCGGACGGTCGAGAAAACTTTGGCCCTCGAGGCTGAGGTTTCCCGCCTCCGCCATCACATTTCCGTCCTCTCCCGTCGGCTACATTTGTCGGCTCTGGAGGGTGAGTCCCTCCGCCGTGAGCTCGATGCTCTTCGCTTGGTCGCTCCCCTCTCTCGTGAGGGTGATGGTGCTGAAGCCTCTCCTCTTCGTGAGGAGGTGGCTGATGAAGTGGCGGTGCTCGCCCCGGTGGCTGAGCCTGCTGCGCTTACGGTGGCGTCCCTCGGGGCGCATGTGGAGGCGTTGACGGTGACTACTGTGGCTTCCGCTGTCATGGCGCAGGAGCCTGAGCCCGGTGTGGCTGAGCCAGTGTTGCCGGTGGAGGTACAGGTTGAACGGTCTCCGTCGGCTGATGGGACTGTTGCCAAACGTAACCCGCGTCGTGTGCGTTGGGTGGACGATGAGGCTGGCGTGGCTTCTCGGAAGGCTCGGGTGGTTGAGGTTTTTTCCTCGTCGCCTCCTCCGTTTCCCGCTGGTCATAACGGTTCTCTGGTGGCTTCGGCTGCTGGGGGGGTGGGATCCGATCGTCATGCTCGTGATCCTGGTTTCGTTACCGTCGGCCGTGGTCGGCGTCGGAAAGGGCGTGGTGGTGGGCGCCATTAGATTGTGTTGGATTTCTTTTGTCGTGTTTGCGTGACCGGTTTGCCGGAATGTGGGCTTGGTTGTGGCTATGACCTCGCTTACGGTAGTGTTTTGGTGGATGGCTATGGGAGGTGGATTTACTTTGTTCGTACCCTAGTTGGGTGGTTTATTATGTGATTCCCGTGTGCTGGCCGGATACTCGGACTTCGGTCTACGAATCGCGCGGGTGGTACTTTTCCAGATGTA
>Ga0307513_10004646_pt1 | contig 18277 bp, 20 predicted proteins | sample 15_EM_MG_FD_202174 | JGI IMG/M metagenome (GOLD analysis project Ga0307513, IMG submission 202174) | Populus trichocarpa ectomycorrhiza microbial communities from riparian zone in the Pacific Northwest, United States - 15_EM | ecosystem: Host-associated > Plants > Roots > Unclassified | place... | reverse complement strand
GGTGGGGGTTTTTTTTTTTGTTTTTGTGTGGTGGGTGGTGTTTTTTTTTTTTTTTTTTTTTTTTTTTGTGGGGGGTTGGGGTTTGTGGGGGGGGGGGGGGGGGGGGGGGGGGGGGGAGGGATGTAGTTACGTTGCGGCCGATTAGGGCGATGCAGGCTATTTTGGGTGTTGACATTTTGGTTTAGTGTGGTGGGGGAGTTGTGGGGAGTGAGGGAGTGAGAGTTGCTTGATGGGGGGTGAATGAATGAGTGGATGGAGGTTTGGGTTGTGTGGTTGCTTGCTGAGTTAACTTTAGGATATCATACTTTTGTGGACTTATCTCGGAAAAAGGATTGTCCGGCATCATAAATGGTGATATGTCGGCCGGGTAATAATACCCACCAGCAGGTACTTAAATAATTATCAATGTACTACGACATCAATATTCTAATATTTTTTTGTCTATAGATTTGTGGGGTACACTACACAATAGCGGTAGACTACTATAGATACAACCACATTGCCAAAGCCTGCCTGCCAAGGCCTACAATTAAAGTCCCGGCAATAGCCCCAGTTCAAGACTGGCCGTTGTGAACATTCAGGACAGGATTAAGCTGTCCGGCGGTAGCCTCCGAACCCCATCTCTAACAGAATCACAAACTATCACGCGGCCAAATCAACTGCTAAGATTCACATCATATCACACCTTAGACAGATGAGAGCAAAAATTGCTTGGGGCAGTTTCCAGTTCCCTATCTGGCCATTGTTTATCATACACCCCCAATGCCGATAGCCCTCTCTCCCAGCTTCTAAATCTCCTCCGACTCGTCGCCGTCGCTACTCTCCCCCATGTCTATTTCCGGAATGACCATTTCGTCATCCGAATCCGCCGCTTCGAGGCGGGCGTTTTCGCGGATAGCCTCGATGTGCTGAGTTGTGGCAGTGGCAGTGGTTGTGGCAGGTGCGGGTGGTGGTGCAGCGGTGGCGGTAGTGGTAATAGGAGTAGGAGTAGGTTGAGGCTGGGGTTCAGGGGCCGTCTGTTGGGTGGTTTTGATGAATGTGTAATCTAGGGTGGTGTATGTAGAGACTGCTTGGGTGGGTTGAGGTACAGAATCCGGTCCTAGTGCCGGAGGAGAAAGAAGGGGGGGCGTTGGTGTATGCGACTTGCGACGTTTTGGAGAGGGGGCGGCGTCTCGGCTGTTGGACGCACTGCGCTTTGCCGTCGGTTTCTCAGTTGTACCACTTGATTGGACTGCATTTATTTTATGAACCGCCGTCACATCCCCTTCCTCTCCGCCCTCTACTTCCTCGTCTTCTCCCTCCTCCTCCTCCTCCTCCTCCTCCTCCTCAACTTCACTAGCCCGCCTTCTACCGACCCAAAGAACTGGTAATCTAGGCCTCACAATTCCTTCAACAGCCAAACTTCCCCTACTCACGCCGACCAGGTGTGGGAGTATGCTCCTGCCCTTCGGATTTCCATCTGGAGCAGTAGCGGGGAACAAAACACTCGCCATCATTGCCTTCTCGTTCGCTGTAAACACCGCAGCGCGATCCAACAACCTTCTCGTCTGAGGGCGGACATAAGCTGGCGGTAGCTTCTCCAGCACAGCTACCAAGAGTTCCTCCGCGGCGGAGATCAATCCCCGAAGCCACATTGGTCGAGAGTTGGGCCGCGACGATGAAAGCAATGAGTCTGCGTGGACTTCCTTTTGTTTTCCAGTGTTCTTGTTGCCGCGCTTTCCAACAGGTTTGGCAGGGAGAGCGGTTTTAGGTTCGTCGGCGTTGAGGACAAGGTCAGTGTAGAGCGAGGACAAGATCGGGTGGACCGAGGTTATAGTTTGTTTGTCGAGAGCTGGGCCGAAGAGGTTTAGGAGCCCAGTGAGGAGAGTGTAGACTGCTGTCCGGATTCCCGTATCAGAGGGATGTTCGGAGTATACAATGACTAGTTGTTCTACGACTAGATTTGCCAACGGGGCGAATATTCTCCCTAACCGCTCGATTGCAGAGGATAGTAGGTTTAGTGCGCAGCATTTTAAGCCCGGTAGTCTAACTATTACCGTTTCTCGCTCAGGCCGCTCAATCGCCGTATTATTCTCTGCTGCCTGGCGGGGTATTCCGGCCAACCTACCAGTAAGCCCGACAAATTGCCCGAGCGGGATGGCAACTTGTGAACTTGTCGGATGACAGAGGAATCGCGGCAGCAGCCTAAGTAACATTTCCGCTCTGTCGAATCCCTTCGAGATCCCCTTCCACTCATCCAGACCAATATTTGACACACCGGAGACCTCCGTGCTCCTATTCCTACGTGATATACCAGTGCGATGCCCTTCATCCGTACATCTAAGAATCACATCGAGCAGCTCATCAATCTCAGAAATCACCGCATTGACGGTACGAGTCCACCCTTCTGCGACTGCCGTAGCTCTATTGCCCGATGAACTCCCACCTCCTTCATTGGCCATAATTCCACCAGTGCCGCCGCGGGGCGCAGTACCGGAAAGATGCAATGAGACAAACAAATTCCCCGCCAAACGTCCAAGCTTGCTAAGCCCGCACTGCGGCGATAGCACCGAAAGCACAATCTCCCGTGTGCGCTGCGTAAACGGACGGAATGTAACCGGATTATGGCACAGAAGGTCCTTGAGAGCTTCCAATGCCGTCGCAAGCGTGTCCTCCGAAGGGGTCGCATCGGATGCCGGTGAATTCACCGGCTCGAGTATGTTCAAGATATGCCCAATTGTGGCTGGAAGATTTGGCGAAACCATCTGGCGGATTAAGGTTGGTTTGTCAACCGTTAGGACGGTGAATACTCGGGTTAGTGTCGCAATCGCGTAGTTGGTTATTGGAGGTGGTTCGGGCTTCTACATTTGCAGTCAGCCTCAACTTCAACTCCAATCTTCGGAAATACCGTGGCTAGAAAGAAACCAGGGAAGAGACAAACAGTCAATATTGGAACCATCAACCTAACCCAAACCTCACCGTTCGAGACTAAACATTCAAAACTGCTCTCCATTGCTGCCTTTGCCAGTGCCAAACCAATCCATTTCTCCGCCGATGATTTGCTCTGCAGGAGGGAGGAGACCCTTGTTTTGAACCTGTGCAAGAGAGCAGACCCCTCCGACTTGTCTCCGGTGTACTGTGGAGACGTCGACAGAGAAGCGCAAGTTTCGAGGACCGGGGTCATGTATAATTGTGAGATCATAAAAGGGACAGAGGATGGTGAGGTATACTCTGAAATGACATTGTTTATCATGCGCAGTGTGATCACAGCATTAGAACTGTTATATTCGGGGGGGAGCGGCATGATTTTTCGCCAATTGAGGTTTTCGTTTTTCAGGTGTCTTGGTGGGGAGTTGAATGATGTCCCCCGGAAGCTCTAGGGGTTGGTCTTCATAGGGAAAAAAACAAGCTACATAAATCCTAAGCCTCAACTACCCTAACCCTGACCCGCTTCCTTATCATTACACCACATTTAGTAGAGATACATGCCCTATAACGAAAAACAATTGCCGTTTGCATATCCTTAGTATGATATCATACCTGAGCTAATAAGATTATTACAAAATTCAAATAAAACCTTTCACCCGAAAAACGTGTCGACAAATAACATCATGAGAGTATGTCTATTTACACCGAAAATATGCTCTTCCGTTCCTTGAGCTTACTCTCCTCGAGCCATGATCACTTACCCCCGCTTATGAACCAAGGACTCTGCCGGGACCAGCGGCAGCAAAACCGGAACTACCTTCCATAGGGATTGGAGTTGTTGCGCGCGATATTGACATGGTTCCTGAGCTGTTTGCCGTTGGGAGAAGCTCCATGTGGCTCATCTCAGTCCTATTCTCGAGGGAAACGTAGAACGGCACACGCCGGAGAAGAAAGTTTAGCTTAGACTCGACCTTGCCCAGTATATTCTCAGAAGGCTCGATAAGGCGGAGGTAGTGGCAAGCATCTAGCAGTGCTGTGTAAGCATATGTTCAACAAAGAGGAAGTAGGTAACGAACATAGATAGCCAACTATCAATCCGCAGAAATGTCCGAGAATACTGGCTCCAGGGACCAAAATCGAAATAACCACCAGCCAGAAAATCGGAGCCATCCATGAGGGTATACCATAGCCAGCAATGCTGCAACAATTTTCGTTAGCAACACACTCCTTATATGGCTAGAACGGGACGAGTACTTATAAGTTGGCTTCTCCAAAAACGTCTTCACCGCTTCATTAGCCATAAGGGTAAATACCAACGCACTGTCTCGCACAAAACCTAATCAGCCAGCACCCCGACACGACTTCGTATACCACAAGTGCTAGGACGGCGAAGGCCTACCTCGCCCCAGCAACTGAGTCATAAGCACCGAGCAAGAAAATTTCAATGCCAAGATACAATCCACCCGGAAACGTCACAAGAGCTACTCCAGCCGTGCCCCATCAGCATCCCTTCACCCCACTACTCGCCCCCCCCCCTTCCCACCGGGATTGAGCAAAACCTACGGCCGAGCACCAACAACAACGTCTTCAATGTCCCCACCTCCCTCTCGAATCTCTCAAGTAGTGGGGTCAAGGCAAGAAGGTTCAAAAGCGTATGTAAAAGTCCCACATGCACGAGCGGGTAGGTATTCAATCGATGCACTATTACCACCCTCCCCTCTCACAATTAGCCCTCACCCTCCACTCGATAACAAACAAGTAAGACCGGAGACAGGGGAAAGTCCAACTTTGCCCCAAATTCATCTTCCCAACATCCAGCGCCATCCAGTCCAGCATTCCGAAGCCGCACACCTCCAGCATGTGGATTACCGCAATGAGCAGTATCACGATGCGTGTTAGGACCGGCAGGCGAAGGAGGTAGGTCTCTAGGTATTTCCAGGTTGTACGAGCCGAATCGGATAGGGCCTGAGTTGGGGTTTGTGGCGGCATTTTCGGTGCTGTTTTCCGATAAATGTATAGGGGGTGGTTGTAATCGTATACGGTGCTTGGTAAAATAAAATAGAAGAGGGAACGGGAAATTAACTTTTCCGCGGTGATAAGGACTTGCCGCGATGGTCGTCTGTAGCCCCGATACCGCTACGGAACCAGAGAGAGAGTTTGGCTGAGGGAGCAAAGAAAGGAGGTCAACAGCGCTGGCTGAAGATACTGCAAGTGGGGCGTTCGTTACTTGCAACCTCACAGCGCGTTCCCAAATTCACGGGCCCAATCCAATCCGGTTCAATTTCAGTTAGCTAAGCTAAGTTACCTGCAGCAGATGAGCCAAGTCAAAACAAGACTTTTTTTCCCTCTCCCTTCAGCCGTAGAGTAGACTGCAGTACTCGAGTACAAGTTTGCATTATCGTACTTAGGGCAGATGAATATGCAATTCCAGAAAATTCAGGGGCAATTGATGCCGTACAGGAACCTGAAATACACAGGAGATAGCGAAATTTAATAGAGAGGATTTGGTGGACCCTCTCTGCATCCCTAATCTAAGTCAAATCACGTGACCCGTCAAAATTCTTCCGGCGCTGCTCTGCTATTACCGGTACCCTACGGTACCGGCCGGGACAACCCTAGAGCCTTAAAATCGCGAGTGATATCCTGTGCACACTGCGTGTGGTGAACACCAACAAGCCAGGCCTTCACGGCGCCGCATTGCAAGGTCAAGATCTTAGCTGCCGGTGTTGCAACCCAAGCACATTCGTGCCTCCCCCTCCCCAAGATCCAGAGAATTACCAACCTAACAATAAAAGCCGAGAGCTGGACCGTGTTTGATCTGTAATCCGCCTTTTTTCTTTCTCTTCCCTTTCCCGGCAACCACCGAACCACAGTTATCGATAAAAAAGCCATCCCCCCCCCCCACCGCAACCCCGCCGACCAATCCCACCAACACCACAACAAGACGATAACAAGATAAAAGATGGAACCAAACCCCGAATCACTGACCCTCACAGTCCTCGGCTGTGGCACCATGGGGGTCGCCATTCTCTCGGGAATCCTGTCCAGTCTCTCAAGCCTCCGCTTCCCCAGCGCTTCCGGGACTTCTACCCCTACCACCACCCTTCTCCCAACGCGCTTCCATGACGCCAGCAAAACCCCCACCCGCCTTCCCTCGAAGTTCATTGCGTGTGTCAAGCGCCCCGAGTCCGCTTCCCGCGTGCGCCACGCATTCGAGCAGTTCGCCGGCACGCCGGTTCAAGTCTACACGGGCAACAACGCTGAAGGAGTGCGGCGCGCGGACGTGGTCATTTTGGGCTGCAAGCCGCAGATGTACGCTGAGGTGCTGGGCGAGGAGGGTACGCGCGAGGCGCTGGAAGGGAAATTACTCGTCAGCATTCTTGCTGGGGTTAAGATTGCCGCGCTCAAAGAGGTGGTGCCCAATAGTACTAGAGTGGTTAGGGCTATGCCTAACACTGCTTCTAAGGTATGATACGACTGTTATTTATTTATTGCCCTTTGGGGAATTGTTCTTTCTCTCTTTTCCTTTTCCTTTGAGGAGGGGTAGGGCGCTGATGTGGATAGATCCGCGAAAGCATGACTGTCATTTCAGCGGAAGACGATATCCCCCCGGAAGAGAAGGCTCTGGTTTCCTGGATTTTCTCGCAGATTGGCCGCTCCCTGGTGCTCGCTGAGAAGCATATGGACGCTTGCACCGCCCTGTGCGGGTCTGGTCCCGCGTTCTACGCTCTTATTGTCGAGGCCATGGCCGATGGCGGGGTCATGATGGGGTTGCCGAGGGCGGAAGCGCAGATGATGGCTGCCCAGAGTAAGATATTACCATTCTATCTCCCATCCACTCACTAGTTCATTTGTTGATGTAATTGGGTGTGGTGGGGTTTATTGTAGCTATGCAAGGTGCCGGCAGAATGGTTTTGGCTGGTCAGCATCCGGCAATCATCAGGGAGCAGGTATCAACTCCAGCTGGCTGCACTATCTGTGGTTTGCTCATCTTGGAGGACGGAAAGGTCCGCTCGACCATTGCAAGGACTATCCAAGAGGCCACCAATATGGCTGCAGGGCTTGGCGAGAAGTAGAGGGCTATTGCCGGAAAGTTGGCACATAAAACGGCACAGATAGATAGATACTAGATCGCAATACTAGACTTCCGTCCTTGGGGCAGATGGTGCGCACTTGGCAAAATGAATAGTCTTACAAGGGAATTACGAATGGTGTTGGCTTTGACATGATGGTAGACAGAAGGAGATGATACAAACAGCCCACCCCACCATGAAGAGAAAAGGAAGGGAGGGAGGGGGGAAAGAAATTAGGCAGAAACTAGAAAACAAAGCCGTCCAGTAATTCTATGGGGCAACCCAGAGGATGCCTCCATCTTCCCATGGACTTCCATAGCCCATTTTTGTTAACTGAGCTCGACACCTTAAGAGCCTGTCTGGCTACAACGGTTCCGTTCCGTTCTCCCATACAAATGACCCCTTTCCTTCCATTTCAAAACGGAGAGAAGGTCATTTTCACAGCAGAGACGATCGTCCAACGGAACGGAAGTGTTGTGGCCAAATAGGCTCTAATCTAAAGCCCTCGAATATCACCTTCAGAAGTGGGAAAAAGTGTAGGGGGGGGGGTCTTTTTTTTTTGAGGTTACTGTACATTTTGAAAACCGCTTTCTCGATTGGAGAAAGATACAAAAACAAACCGGACCACTTATGCCCCCCCTTTTGCTATACTATTTAGAGCGGACCCATCCTTAAACCACTGTATCTGACCTGTTGACGTGTTAGGAGTGGCTAGACAGAGGATTAGGTCAGGGGGGAACGATTACCTTCATTGAAGGTGTGGACTAAGTTCGTCTCCCATGGCTCGCCGTTCTTTGGAGTAAACTTAATTCTCATTAGCTTTCCAACAGCCAAGTCGGTTACGCGCACTGCAGAGTTATTAACTCTCTGCATATTCTACGTGGGGCAGGTAATACTTACAGTCAATCTTGTCATCAGGATTGATCTTGTAAACTTAATTCGGATATTGCACTTTTTTTTATAAACAAAACGGACCGCTCACGCCTCCGCCCCCCTTGCCATACTATTTAAAGCAGATCCATTTTTGGGCCATTGGATCTGATCTATTGACGTGTTAGGAGTGGCTAGACAGAGGATCAAATGACCCTTTTCCTTCCGTTTCAAAACGGAGAGGTCATTTTCACCGCAGAAACAGTCGCCCAACGCAACGGAACCATTGTAGCCAAACAGGCTCTAAAGTTCTCGAATATCACCTTCAGAAGTGAGAAAAAGTGTAAGGAAAAAGGAAATAAAAAATTGTTAGGGTTACTGTACATTTTTTAGGACGCTACCTCGATTAGAGAAGAGAAAGAGAAAAAAACGGACCGCTTATACCTTTGCCTTCTTTGCCATACTATTCAAAGCAGATCCATCTTTAAACCATTGGATTTGACCTGCTGACGTGTTAGGAGTGGCTAGACAGAGGATTAGGTCAGGGAGAAACAGTTACCTTCATTGAAAGTGTGGACCAAGGTCGTCTCCCATGGCTCGCCGTTCTTTGGAGTAAACTTAATTCTCATTGGCTTGCCAACAGCCAAGTCGGTTACGCGCACTGCAGAATCATTAACTCTCTGCATATTCTACGTGGAGCAGGTAATACTTGCAGTCAACCTTGTCATCAGGGTTGATCCTGTCATAGTCCTCAGGATTCTCAAAAGTCAATGGGAGCATTCCCTGCTTCTTAAGGTTGGTCTCGTGGATACGGGCGAAGGAGCGGGTGATGATGGCCAAACCGCCCAGGTGCCTGGGCTCCAAGGCAGCATGTTCCCGCGAGGACCCCTCCCCATAGTTCCAGTCACCAATAACAACCCACTTGACACCCTTAGACTTGTAGTATCTAGCGGTAGCGGGGACGGCATCGTATCCACCGGTGAGAGCGTTCTTAACCTTATTTGCTTCTCCGTTCTCAGCATTAATAGCACCAATCAGCATGTTGTTAGAAATGTTGTCAAGATGTCCACGGTACTTCAGCCACGGGCCAGCCATCGAGATGTGGTCAGTGGTAGTCTTGCCCTTACACTTGATTAAGATAGGGATACCGTTGGCGTCCATACCGTTCCATGGCTCGAAAGGGCTGAGGATCTGGAGGCGGTCGGAGGTTGGGGAAACCATGACACCGACAGCAGCGCGGTCAGCCGGAGGAGCTTGATAGGTGTCACGACCAGGGTCATAACCCTTATCGGGGAGGCCAGCACCGGTCGGTGGAGAAAGCGTAAAGTCTTTTCCGTCCTTGTCTTTGAGAGTATCGGTCAAGGGATTAAACCGAAGATCCCCAGCGATTGTGAAAGCTGTGACAAGATCCGGTGATGTAACAAAAGCATGGGTAGCGGGATTTGCGTCATTCCTTCCAGTGAAGTTGCGGTTATAGGAAGAGATAATAGAGTTGGCCTCTCCTTTCTTGACATCCTTACGGTCCCACTGCCCAATGCAAGGCCCACAGGCATTGGCGAGAACAACGCCACCAAACTCCTCAAAAGTCTGGAGCTGACCGTCACGCTCAATGGTGGCACGAATCTGCTCAGAGCCAGGGGTGACAGTGAACAGAGATTTGGCCTTGACACCATGGTCCAAAGCATCGCGAGCAATTGAGGCCGAACGAGACATGTCCTCGTAAGAGGAATTGGTGCACGACCCAATCAAGCCAACCTTCAACTCAGTAGGCCATCCGTTTTCCTCAACAGCAGCCTTGAACTTGGAAATAGGAGTAGCCAAGTCAGGGGTAAACGGCCCATTAACATGAGGCTCAAGCTCACTCAAGTTAATCTCGATCAATTGGTCGTACTCTGCGCCCTGGTCCTCCTTAAGCTCCTTGGAATAGACACGAGCAAAGTCTCCGATGTCCTTACGCTTTGTGGCCGCGAGGTAGTTGTACATGCTATCGTTAAATGGAAAAACAGAGGTAGTAGCGCCAATTTCGGCACCCATGTTGCAAATAGTACCCATACCAGTTGAAGACAGTGAATCGACGCCAGGACCGTGGTATTCAACAATAGCGCCAGTGCCGCCCTTGACGGTGAGAATACCAGCAACCTTCAAGATAATGTCTACAAGGGTTGTTAACGCGAGCCGATAAAAATCACGCAGTTGTGGAAATACCCTTAGGAGCGGTCCATCCGCTAAGCTGTCCAGTAAGTTTAACACCAATTATCTTAGGTGCTTTCAACTCCCAAGGGAGGTTGGCCATAACGTCGACGGCATCGGCACCGCCAACGCCGATAGCGCACATTCCCAAGCCGCCAGCATTTGGTGTGTGTGAGTCAGTACCGATGAGAAGACCACCAGGGAAAGCGTAATTCTCCAAGAGAATCTGGTGAATGATACCGGACCCAGGTCTCCAGAAACCGATATTGTACTTGGCACAAGACGAAGAAAGGAAGTCGTAAACCTTTAATATCCAGTTAGTACTAACCGAACTGAACTTTAGCCTACTCGCGCGGCCGGATTGAAGCCGGACACTTTGCATGGGCGTTGCCACCAGAAGGCCCTGTCGGTTGTGGTGGGACCATTCCGTTGTCCCATACAAATGACCGTTTCAAAGCGGAGAGGTCATTTTCACAACAGAAACGGGCGCCCAACGGAACGGAACCATTGTAACCGAACAGGGCCTAAGTGTCCGGCTTCAATCCGGCCGCGCTGGTATGGGAACAGAGATTCAAGTGACTGCGCACCTCCTTGTTGGTGGCCTCTGCTCTGGCAAGATCCTCAACACCTCCAACCCGAGCCTCAATCAAATGGTCACAATGCACGGTCGATGGGGTAGCAACTGAAGGCATTCCCGCACTCATAAACTGAAGAATTGCCATTTGCGCGGTCGCATCCTGGCAGGCTACACGGTCGGGTCGAAGCTTGAGGTAGGATTCACCACGCTCGATATCCTGTCCGTGCGGATCGTCCAAGTGAGAGTAGAGGATCTTCTCGGCATATGTGAGGGGACGGTTGAGGCGACTACGGACGATAGCCAGGTTCTCATTCATCTTCCTGCAGTTTGACGTAAATGTCTCTCAGCACAGACCCTTGACATGTGACGACGTGCCGCCTAACCCCACACCACCCCGGCACCAACGACAATGCTCATGGTGTCGAACGAGGACCAGAAATACAATCGCAGAACAGGAAAATATAGGTCTACACCCCTAGCAAATATACAGTTCACCGCTGACTGGTCGGACCTCAGTAATCCTGGCCTACGAGCCAATCAATGGGGACTGTACTTGTATATTTGCTAGGAGTGTATATTTTCCTGTTCCACGGTCGTACGAGTTTTTTTCTCTAAACAACAAGGGGTGAGGAAGGGGGGAAAAAGACACACTTATAATTGATGTAGTTTCCCTAAAAGCATAAGATAGTTAGCACTTGGTTCCTGAGGCATGCGCCTAACAACCGCCATTCCGAGTGAGAATATCGTGATGCCGCAACTGACCTTCTCCCAGTTTGTCATTTCAACTTTTCGACTGAGCGGATCATCGCCAACAGTGGCGAGCCCGCGGCACCCACGGCCCTGAAGTTCGAAGAAGGTTTATTAGAACAAAACCGGCCGGGTTTGTGGATTGAGCCTGGATAAACTTACAAACCTGAGGCTGGCGGTCTGTAATCCAAGCCTCCATTAGTCTTATTCCTCTAAAGCCCATAACATACAGTATGATGAAGCCAACCGTTATCCGGTAGCTTGCGGGGGAAGGGGGGAATCAAAAGCAAAAAGTAAAAGAAAGAAACAAGAGGAGAGACTTACGAGCTTAGAGGCCCGGGAAACCCTAGATAGCATTATGAGACGAGGGAACAAATCCTATAGAGTGAGAAAGGGAGGAGGAGGTGGTGAGGGAGGAGGAGGTGGTGAGGGAGAAGAGGTGGGGGGGGAAGATGGTGAGAGGAGCGAGGAAAGAAGGGAAACTACGGTGCAAAGTGCCTAAAGGTGGGCCCTCCAATGAAACGGGAATTCCATGGCAACCGATCGGAGTTGAGCCAATATTTGCCAAGCCCAGACAGCGAGCAGTGCTAGTACGGTATATTCTCATGAAAGTCGGAACGGCACTAAAGCGAACTAAGGTGGAACTAAGGTAGCCGAACCAACGGGAAGGCACGAAGGACGCCAAGTCGCCACAGTTGAAACATATAGAGGGTGGCGATTGGGCACGTTTCAAGGAAATCATCACTAGCGCCATTCTTACGTAGTATGAAATTTGAATTTATAGCGCCATTCCGACTCTCATGAGATTTTCCGGTATAGTGATTGAGGTGAAAATCATTTAAACCATCTACTCGAGTACTCTATGTACGAGTACTGTAAAATTGGCTCTGAGCAAGAAAAAACCCACCGAGGATAAAGAGTGAGAAATTGACATCAATTTAGCGCTGCGATAAAGTGCAGTACGGTATCGATTCAGTCCCCCTCCTCAACGCTTGAAAGCAACAACCATTCCCCACCTTTTTGTCCGCACTAAGGAGCCCCCACCACCTTAGAGGAAGGAATTTTTTGTTTTTTTTCCAAGGCTAAGTGAAACATTTCGCGGCCGGGGAACCCCGTACTTGTACCAGCCTAAAAAGCCTCATGTTGACCATCCCGGGATCCGCCATCCAATCAAAGCGGTTGTATTTGTGAAAATTACCGTATGAATGATAAGGAAAAACTCTCGAGAGGGGCGGGAGGAAAAAGTTCCTTCCATCCCCCCGACCCTCGGCCCGTGGCACAAGTTCAGACTACGGTATGATATGGTGCCAGGCACTTGAAATCAACCGAAAACTAACACAACAATAATTCTCGAAAAACCTCAACCAACCACCACCACATCTTTGAGAAGATATGGCTTCATAGAAGTGCTCAGAAGACTTCTCTTTAATTCTATGTTTTCCAATTTTCAATCAAAGCGATATTAGTGGAGATGGTAAAATTCCGAATTATCATACCCATGTATGGCCATTTTCGAAGTTACTTTTGCTAAGCCCTACCATTTATGTGAATTATGTAAGCAGAATGAATTACCTATGAGGGCTGATTTTTGTGAAATGCCCTGCACCATACCGTATCATACGAGTGCAGCCGATAGATATATCCGTCAAGTGCTTTTATCAGGGCACACTGCAACAAGAAAGTTCACCAAAGTTTGACCCACGTGACGGATATATCTATCGGCCGCACTCGTAGAAGGCTTCCCCCTCCCAAAACCCAATTATTAGTAACCTGATTGCCAAGACCTCACACCTGGGAGCTGTGTGTGGAGCTAAACCCATCATAGGTAAGTCCCCCAAAGAAGAGAAAGAAGAAAGAAAATAATCTAGAGACCAGTTTTCCGCCAGCCGCTTACATACCGCTACCATCCAGTCTTCCACAGCAACAACAAGTCAAATTAAGATAACCATGGGCGCTATTCGTCGTTCAAAGACAAAGCGTAGGACTCGGTATGGAAGAAAAGTCCCCTTGTTGTTTCCTCATTGATATAGCAAAGCTATTTGGGAAGCCCATCACTGACTATTGTTGGTTGTTGGTGACGGCGATGGCAGCGATATGGATCAAGTTCATTCCGACCTCCGCGATCCGAAACAGCTTGCTCAACTTAAGGCTTTAGTTCCGGACGAGGATAAACCAGGCCTTGGTCAATTTCATTGCGTTGAATGTGCAAAGTATTTTGAGAGCGAATGGAATATGGTCCAGCACCGTCGTGGCAAGAACCATAAGCGGAGGTAATAAGTATTCCCAGAACCTGTTTGTCCGGATCTTTCCCCATGATTCCTTGGCATTATTGGATTGCCTAACTTTGTCATGGGCGTAGGGTGCGATTGTTGAAGGAGGAGCCTTATTCTCAGAGGGAGGCCGATGCTGCGGCAGGCATTGGAACGGCAACCTTTTATCAGGCTTCGGAGAACAAGAAGGAGCAGGAGAAGATGGGCCAGCGGCTCGGTTCGATGGAGCTCGAATGATCATATCTGTACCTTTCTACAATATGCGATGTGGGGCTGGGCTGGAGATGATGAAGCCATATATACTCCAACCTTTCTATTTGTAACCGGTAAATTTTTTGCTGCGAGCACTGTATTGCAAACCTAGGCGCTAAAAAAAAATAACTTCAACACAAACCAGCATAAGTAGCAATATTCCTCATAATATTATTATAGCTCGTTGATCGATCGCCGTGCAAGTATCGTCATAAGCTAGCCTATCTTTTCACTCTCATATCACAGACTCTACCCTCTGAACTAGTAAGATTAGTCTATCTACCGATGCCTCTCCACATCTGACAAGCACAGAAATAAAAAGATACAGAAGACCTGGTATTTATCCCGCTCTCCACGCTAACGAAACAAAACCAACACCCCGCTCTAGTACTCCCCAAAATCACTATGCCCTGTGCTTTTCGCATGCGCCACAGCTGCCTTCTCACCCCTGAGACCGGTTTTGCAGATATTGCATTTGAGAGAAAAGTTTTTCGTATTAGTGAAATACTTTCTCTTCTTGAGTTCTCTGCAAAGCTCTAACGCCCCTTCTAGCTCCTCATCGTCGCTAGAACTGAAGATCCGCTTGTCCTTGGAGGGATCATTTGTTCGGGATCCGGCAGGCGATAAGACGATTGCGTCGTAGTGAATACCGGAATAAACCACAATGGCTCTGTTCGCTTTCCCCTCGTTGAATCGGATGACTTCGTTTGTAGAGACATCAATGGTGCATATCTATACTATCAGAGGGGAACCGGGTTCAGTGCATTAACGAAAACTAACCTCGAGCTCAAAAAAGTTTGCGAAAATGCCTAGCTCAATTCCTCCGCCCCAAGAACTCTCCATCTGAATCCATTCGCAATAACTGTCTCGCTTTTGCTCCAATACCGCTTCGCTGTAGGTGTCTGCGTTTTCTTGGATTGTAGTAGCAACGAGCTGGCGTAACTCGGTAGCTGAGTAAAGGGAGCCCGTAGCAACATAACTTATGGCCTAACCACAAGGTCTGTTAGAATTTTTGGGCTCGAATGGATAATTTGGAGGTACAGACCGAGAAAAGACAACTGTTGTCGTCTTCCATCACGCGCAAAACCATCGTTCCACGTCCACTCTTTAAGGGGACATCCGGAGGATCATCTTTGTTGATTTTGGACTTTAGGGACCGATTTAACGTCAACGGCGCATCGGGCTGTGAGGCCGGACCTTGCGTGCCTCCGGAGAAAGAAAAAGGAGCATTTGAATTTGCGACAGACTTCCCTTTCTCACTGTAAACAGCCACAGAAGGGGGATCGCTTCTGTTTGCAGTGGAGGTGTTGGTGATAGGCCCGGTCCCTCGAATTACTCCACCACCTCCGCCACCACCTCCCCCGCCCTCGGATATAATCAACTGCTCGCCTTCAAGTTTGGTAGGAAAATCTTTGAGGAGGGTTGACAATGGGTACCCGCTAAGCTGCAGAGATTTGGGCGGATAGCCATACTTGATTTCGATATCTCCGGATAAAGATGTTTTCGAGCGAACCTCTGAGAGAAACGAAGATATTGTCGTCTCTGGTGATAATGTGAGGACATGGGATCCGTTGGGTGCGCGGATTTTGATTCGCATCTTTGTTTATAAGTAAAAAATATGTTTGTAGAGGAATTAAGAGAAATAGGGATGTTTCATAGGAAGCTGGTCTGGGGGTTCCCGCCTTGGTTGAGTGAGCAGAGTACGGTAGGGGCGCGTTGGCGTTGGGAGGGGAGAGGAGACGAGGAAGCTGGGTCTTTTCACAGGACGGTATGGCAGGGTTCGTAAGCGGGAGGTAGCAACGCTCGAAAGACCCTCATAGAATATTGCGGAATTGATCCTACCGGTACATGGTACATCCCCTTGTGACCTCCTGTACTAGTACAGTGCGCACGAGCAAACTGAACATATTCTAAGGTGGCAAGCCCCTTTGCCCCCCAGCTCTGAGATCTGTCCTCTTTTGTGGTGGTGGTTGGAGTGGAGTCTCATGCACAAAGACACCCGAACACTTTTGTCCCGCCATCATATTTCCAGCCTTGCGGTGCAGACCTCGGTAAATAAAAACGAAATAAAGATATGAAAAAATTCAGGCCTTTCATCGTACTTGGCGATCTCGTTCTGCTGCAGCGGGGCGGAAGCACTGACAGTGGATGATGCCGCTCGCTTCTGAAGCCGGGGAGAAAAAAATACATAAAAACCAAGCTTCAAGACCTCCTCAAATTGTGCTATGAGTTGAAGTATGATAGTTATTGTTGACATCCGATTTCATTCACAACCTCTGATGTCATCTCCGCTAATTTAGTTTTTCGCCTGCGTGCCTGCTCTGCGGAGTTCGGAATATCCCATGATCTGCACCAGGATCAATTGGCTAACCTGCAGTGAGGATCATTGATATCTGACTCATTAAACATAGAAAGGAGGAAAGAAACACTGTAAGACTTCTAGAACAATTCCAAGAGTAGACGTCCTTAGAGTAAGCGAGGAGTTTGATTGGTGCACGTTACCCCATAAGGATATGGTCTGCTACGGTAGTACAAGTCCCCCGCAAGTGCGGAGCGAACACGGGGGGGATCCTGGGGGGTGGGTTTCCGTTGCCAAGCACACTAAATCACCCATGTAAATAGTAAGAAAAAAGGGGATTTTTTGAATGAAAAAAGACTTTCTTCACGTCATATAGAACAAATTTATAAATGTATATTAAAAATTAAGAAAATAGTAAAAGATATATACAAAAAATAGAAACTATCCAAAATTTACCAACGAGTATGACCCCCAGATGCCGCAATGACAGCCTCTATTCGCTCAGGCATCGAATCAATAAAGGTCAAAAGATGAACCTCAGAGATTCTTTGCCATTCCTCCTTAATAGCCTCCTGCATTTCCTCCTTGCCCTGGGGCCTCGCTGGCCGCTTGTTTAGGTTATCGTTTAGGATATACCAAACATTCTCGATCGGGTTCAGATCGGGGGAGGATGGGGGCCAGTCTAACTTAGGAATCCCATACTCCTCCCGGATCCGCCGGGTATAGGCAGCCCTATGAGCGGAGGCTCCATCCTCCATAAGCCAGAGAGAATGGCCTGTCCGCTCACTCTCCTGATTCCAGAAGGGCTGGAGCACCGGGATAAGGACATTGTCGACATAACTTCTGGCAGTTATTGTCCCCCAATTGTCCTTATCCCAGAGGACCAGCTCACTTTTCTTTTCTCCAAGAATACCACCCCATATCATTATGGAGTTCTTCTTGGGGAATTTGGGGAGGAGGCAATCATCATGATACTCCTCCCCAGTGCGCCGGGTGACCCAAACACGGCTAGTATGGCCAGATAGCCATACATAGCACTCGTCTGTCCATATCACCCGGCGCCAATCCTCTTTGCTCCAGCCCCGATGGGCTAGAGCAAATGCAAGCCGTAGCCCTCTCTTCCGCTCGTCAAGAAAGGGCTTTTTTCGGGCTACCCGCCGAGAATAACCCTCCATTCGAAAGGCCTTTTGGAGGGTTCGTTCACAGGCTTGCACACCGCAAGCCGCCGCAACTTCGGTAAGTTGCATCCTTCGGTGGGCTGCACTCATCGTGGCAGTTGCCACCAGTCGACGCCGAGTTGGGGTGTCCAGCGAAAAGGTACGTCCTTTGGGCTTCTTCGGGGTTGAGGGGCCTTGGCATATGGCATATACGGTGCTAACACTAAGGTTTTGGTCTTCGGCGATTCGTCGATATGTCCAACCTGCAGAGAATCGCAGGGTTTGAACAGCACATCGTTTTTTATATGATGCACATTCACGTTGTGGGTCTTCCATTATGTGCTAAATTAATGTAAGTGTCCATTTATGATTCGATTGTATTTGGGGTAATTACTAACCTGGGCTTGTCTTTTTTTTGCTGTTGATACTTCACGATATTTGATAGTACTGATACTTCGAGAGAATATGCAAATACTGGGAAGAGTATTGGCTTTTTGATTAATCCACCCCCTTTTTTCTTACTTTGATGCTAACTACTTTTGCTATTTACACGGGTGATTTAGTGTGCTTGGCAACGGAAACCCACCCCCCAGGATTCCCCCTGTGTTCGCTCCGCACTTGCGGGGGACTTGTGGCTGTGGTCTTGTCTCCCGTTTTCTTGGTCATCTAGGTGTTGGACAGCCTGGGCCCGGGCGGGTGTTTTAATCAGTTTTTTTGTTTTGTTTGTGTTACGGGGTAGCTAACACGGTAGGATTCAGAGCTAGCTAGGCCAAGGATATTCGCGACAACGGATTATAGGTCAGGAAGTCTCAATAAGAATTGTTTGATAAAGTAATAGAAGAATATCGTAATAACTTATAATATTGTTAAGGTCTCTTCTCCGTTGCTTGATGATGTTCTCAACCATCGGGGAGAGCCCTACTATTTATACTAAT